>Ga0208113_1000116_pt1 | contig 38234 bp, 33 predicted proteins | sample Knorr_S7_td_NADW_FD_185598 | JGI IMG/M metagenome (GOLD analysis project Ga0208113, IMG submission 185598) | Marine microbial communities from Southern Atlantic Ocean transect - Knorr_S7_td_NADW_ad_2505m_LV_A (SPAdes) (version 2) | ecosystem: Environmental > Aquatic > Marine > Oceanic | place...
TCCGTTGCGGCGACGATATACAGCGCTTTTCGACAGCGGTTGCATCGACAGATTATCAACCACCTCCTAGGGCCGTTGGCAGATCAGGCTCTGGTTGCAGGTGGGAGGGGAGCGCCAGGGCATGTCCGTCAGATAAGCTCGATGCTTGTCACTCATGCCCAAAACGGGGACACCAGCCTCCTGCCGCCCGGAAGCGCCTGGAACACCCTGATCGCCGGCGCATTCGCCGACGGTGTGGCCGACCTGTCCGACACTCTCGGTGATGACATGGACACCTGGACCTGGGGGAGAGTGCATCAGACTCATCCAACGCACCCATTGTCAGCCGCTTTCCCTGAGATGTCAGAACGGTTGGACCCGCCGCCGGTCTCGATGGGAGGGGATGGCGACACACCTCAGGCAGGGAGTTACCCAGACTCCGACCCCTACACTATGACCGGCATGTCGGTGGCTCGCTACGTCTGGGACACTGCGGATTGGGATAACTCACGATGGATCGTCCCCCTCGGCTCATCCGGCCATGCTGGGAGCCCGCACTACGCCGACCAGACTTCCACATGGGCCGACGTTGCGTTGATACCCGCGACGTACTCGTGGGACACGCTCGAATCGGAAGCGCAGACTGTCCAGACACTGACTTCCGATGGCGACAAACCAGTTCGGTCCAGTTACGAGGGCTCGCATCAGGAATACGGCGTGACAATCGAGCAAAACGTCATGGTCGAGATGCGCGACGGAGTGAAATTGGCGACTGATATTTATTATCCGGCTATCACCAGAGACCGAGCTTCGGGCCAATTTCCGGTGATTCTCGAACGAACCCCTTATGACAAATCTGTGCCCGGACAAACCACCAAAGCGAAATTCTTCGCCCGCCGAGGATACGTTTGTGTGATCCAGGATGTCCGGGGCAGGCTGGCGTCCGAGGGCGAATGGCATCCGTTTTCCAAGGAAGCCCCCGATGGCTACGATACCGTCGAATGGCTGGGAAATCAGGATTGGAGCAATGGCAAAGTAGGCACGATGGGCGATTCTTACGCAGGCAGCGATCAGGCAGCGCTGGCTACGTTGAATCCTCCGCATCTAAGCGCCATGCTTGTCGGAGTTGGAGCGTCCAACTACTTCCACGGCTCCATGAGGCAGAACGGCGCTCTGGAACAACGGTTCCTGATCTACGCGTACCGCATGGCAGTCACCAGCCATGAAGCGAACGCAGATCTGTCCCTAAAAGCCGCCATCACGCGGATTTTCGAGGAACGTATGCCGGACATTGTCAACCAGTTCCCATTGATCGAAGGCTCGACGATTCTGTCCAGGTTTCCGACATACGAACAGTGGGCGATGGAGCTTCAACAAAATGGCGATTACGATGACTACTGGAAACAGCGGGGTTATGCTCCTGAAGAATACTATGAGGAGCACGCAGATGTGCCGACGCTGTATCTTGGCGGTTGGTACGATTCCTACGCCCGAAACACCTGTGAGTGTTTCATGCAGCTCAGAGACATGAAACACTCGCCGAAATACTTAATGATGGGTCCGTGGATTCATGGCGGCTATCAGGAGAATTACGCGGGAGACCTGGATTTCGGCCTAGAAGCTCACATCAACTACAACGACCTTAAGCTAGCCTGGTTCGACCGGCACCTGAAAGGGTTGGAATCCGAGGTCGTGGATTGGAGCCCGGTCCGCATCTTCACGATGGGCGGAGGCGAAGGCACGCCTGATGGCAACGACCGTCTCAGGCACGGCGGATACTGGCGCAACGAGCCTGACTGGCCTTTGCCTTCGACCACTCCTACACCATACTATTTGCGAAATAACGGTCGCCTATCGATTGACAAGCCTCACGAGCAGGACAATCCGACCACGTCATTTGTCTTCGATCCATCGTACCCGGTGCCGACCATCGGCGGTGGCATATCCGCGGCGAACCCAATCATGGAGCCTGGGGCTTACGACCAGCGGGGAGACCCTGATCGATTCTTTGGATCCGAGGACACACTGCCCTTGAACGTGCGTGATGACGTCGTGACGTTCCAAACGCAGCCACTTGAGGTCGACACGGAGGCAACAGGCCCTATCGAAGTCCATCTGTGGGCGTCGTCATCCGCGGTGGACACCGACTTCACCGCAAAATTGATCGACGTGTATCCGGCGTCCGGCGATTTCCCAGAGGGCTTGGCAATCAACATCGCCGATTCGATAATCAGGGCGCGGTACCGTAACGGCTTCGAAAAGGCCGAGTTCATGAACCCTGGTGAGGCTTACGAATTCGTGTTCCAACTTTATCCCACGTCGAACGTGTTCGCCAAAGGCCACAGAATTCGCGTGGACATCAGCTCTAGCAATTGGCCCAGATTCGACGTGAACCACAATACCGGCGAACCGCTTGGCACAGATCGGACTTACGAGACGGCACGTCAGACAATCCACCACAGCGCCGACTGCCCGTCTCATATCGTGTTGCCGATTCAGCCGGCTTAAAAGACTTACGAGAACTCTTACGCTATGACAGTACGCATCAGACGCCGACGTCGTTAATGCCTAGTCACCTCGTTTAGACAGGAATGTGTAATCAAGGCAATTGAAAATTTAATTAACGTCTCGAATGATGTTGCAGTTTGACAGACCATAAAATCGTTCGGAGATGTAGCCATGAACACATTGCTGACAAATGCCCAAAGTTCTTCATTACAACAAGATGTCATCAACGGGTTGAGGAGGCAGGCAGAGAATATTGGAAGAGACAATAACGTGTCTGCCAAAAAATGTTGGTAGTCTGGTTTAGTGACCACCCTGGATTGTGACGATACTTTGACGATGAGAAAAACGTCGAGCGATATCTCTTGTCTGCGACGAACAAGGATTGATCGTAGTCCACAAAGATCTCGAGACATTGCTGAATATGGTTGATATGTCGTATGGAGTCCTTCAACACAAGGAGTTGTGTTCTGGCCTCCAGGAGTTTAGGCAACGGTTTGAGAAACCTAATTGGAAAAATGTCGCTCCATTTTATTCTCCAACATCTTTCCTCTAGCGCCTGCTTTGCCTGTTAATACGTGGTCATACGCCCCTGGCTCGACGGCACGGCGTATCGTTCAACTTCTTCGTGGATGAGTTCGATTCCGATACCGGCCTTGTCCAGCGGCCAGAGCGCGCCGTCGCGGTATTCCGGCATAGTCGTCACGATCTTTAGGAAATCATCGAACCACGCATGGATGCTCTCTTGCCGATACAGATTCGGGGTCGCCATGCAAACTTGGAACGTCGACGCGATAGCGACCGGTCCCAAGGCGTCGTGAGGCGTGAACGGGACATAGTACGCTTCGGCCAAGGCGGCTATCCGACGTAATTCGCTGATGCCCCCGGTCCATGCGATGTCGGGCATGACGAAATCGGCCAACCTGTCTTGGAGAATCGGCACGAAGTCGTAGCGGGTGAACAGTGACTCTCCTACGCTGATAGCAACATTGGAATTCTCTCGGAATTCTTTGAGCGCGTCATAGCTTTCCTGAGGGACTGGCTCCTCGAACCAGATGAGTTTGAACTGCTCCAATTCCCGGGCGGCGGCGATGGCGCTGGCGACATCGAACCGTGCGTGAGCGTCAACCATCAACTCGTAATCGTCTCCTAACTCAGACCTCAGGGCGCCAACCCACTCAGCAGCGTAATTGATGGCTGAAGGCGTCAGTTTCTCAACGAGCGATGCTCCTCGAAATGGGCCTGACTGGGTAGCCATTGATAGGAATGGGTCGGTCTTTATTGCTCGATATCCGTCCGCTTTGGTCTGGCGGGCCATAGCCACGTTTTCTTCTATTGTCGCGGCCTGTCGGGCATCATGGACGTGGGTGTACAACGGCACATGGTCGCGGACGGGCCCTCCCAACAACTGGTAAACAGGCACGCCCAGCGCCTTACCTTTAATGTCCCACAGCGCGATGTCGATACCACTGATGACTGCGGAGATCGGACCCCGACCACCAATCCGAAGGTGACGACGATATATTAGCTGCCAGATTTCCTCAATATTGGCCGGGTCCTGTCCGATGACCCACGGCTTCACAGACTCGATGCCTTGCTGAATCAGGGTGTTGTTGCCGTACCAAGAACACTCGCCCAGGCCAGTTATGCCCTCGTCGGTGTGAACCTCTACGAACAGCCATGGCAGGTTTTGGATGGGCATGGTCAAATAGGTTTTGATGTCGGTGATTTGCATAAACGGCCTCAAGTCAGGGATATTCTCAAGCGTATTCTAGTGACGCAGAGCGCGGCCTGGAAGCTGGCCTGTGTGACTCCCTCCGTCGATTACCGGAGTGCCATTGACGATCACGTATTCGATGCCGATGGGGAACTGTTTGGGTTCGGTTCTTGTTGCCGGCGCACTGACCGTGTTGGCATCAAATATGGTAATGTCGGCCTTCATCCCATCTCTTAAGATGCCTCGGTCGCTGAGACCGAGTCTTTGGGCGGGGAATGAAGTCATCTTGCGAATGGCATTTGGCAGGGAAATCTGACGTTCTTCGCGAACGTACTCGGCCAGGATGACCGGGAAGCACCCGTAGGTGCGGGGGCTAGGAAAGTCGCCTAAAAGGACTGCGTCGGAGCCGACCATTGACAACGGATGAGTGACGAACGCTGGGAGGGTTTTGGCGTTCAAACCTTCTGCCACATAACATACCTGCAAGTCTTCAGCCAGCAAAAGGTCGCAAAGCGCATCGACAGGATGCTGGCCCATCATCTCCGCAATTTCCGCAACTGAGCGGCCCTCGTACTTGTGGTTTTCTGGTCGTTTGAAGTAGGTTAGCCACATATCATGCCAGGTCGGGGCGCGAGGAACGACTTCGCTTCGTAGACGTTCGCGAGCCTCCGCCGACGCCAGAGCCACCTTCATCTGTTCAGGCGTTCCCTCGTGAATCCAGTCTGGGAACACGATCAGAATACGAGTGCTGCCCAAGCTATAAGGGTAGCTGTCAAACGTAATGTCTTGGCCAGCTTCAGCGCGGTCCTCGATCAGTCGCAACAGTTGAGCGCCTCCCCCCGTGCTGGGAGACCGCTGGTAGAAATGAGTGATGTGGACTGGGATGCCGCTGCGGTTGCCAATATCGATGGCTTCCTGAAACGGATCAATAAACATATCGCCCATCTTGTATCGAACGTGCGTGTGATAAATTCCTCCGAGATCGGCGACCTGTTTTGACAACTCGACAAGCTCGTCCGTGTCGGCGTAGTTTCCGGGAGGGTAGTCGAGACCCGTCGACAATCCTACGGCGCCTTCCTCCATCGCCTCTCGAATGATGGCTTTCATGTTTGCGATGTCTGCCGGTGTCGCAGGAGTGGAGTCCCAGCCGATGGCGTCGATTCGCACCGGCGAATTCCCGAGAATGTAGGCGATGTTGACCGCGGCCTTCCTGTCAAACATACTCAGGTATTGCTCGACCGTTGACCAGGTTCCCGGCAACGGAGGGTTGCCGTCAAGGCCGGAGTTCAGTTCGACGAATCGCTTGAAGTCTTCCTGGGAGCGGAATGGGGCGTATGAGTTGCCGTCGACACCGATAAGCTCAGTAGTGATGCCTTGGCGGACCTTTGGTTCGTGATGAGGCTCGGCCAGCAACACCAGGCCTGAATGGGCGTGCATGTCGATAAATCCTGGAGACACGATTCGACTTGTGGCGTCGATCTTACGGGCGGCGTCGACGCCCTCGGTCGATCCTCGGATTATCGTGACCGTGTCCTCCTCCACACCCACCGACCCGTAAAATCCAGGATTGCCAGTGCCGTCGATAATGAACCCGTTTTCAATTAGCAAATCCAGCATTGCCGAAGCCTCCTCAACGTTGATGATGCGCCACAGATTGTACACCCATTCGTTACCTCTTTCGCCCACGAACATCGACGGAAATATTTCCGTCGAGTCTCGACATATTGATGGCGGACAAGACAGGGCAGACACTTGATCGTGGATTCTTACGCTGTGATCGTCGACTTGTGGTGGATGTTCTAATTCGTCGCTTGATATAATCGAATAGGGACATTGGAACGATCCATGTTTCAGCGCGCGAAACGCTGTGAATGACTGAGAAAATAAGCAGGTAATTTTGGCAAGTTCAAGGCAAGCGCTAACTTGTCTGGATGCCGCCTCGTTATAACTTATAGAATCCGGGGCAATCCGAAAGGTCTTAATACATGCAGGACATCAAACATTCGATAGTCGAGAAACGGTCCAAGATAGCAGACATAATGGTGCGTCTTTGACCTGCCTGCAAAGGTCAAACAGATCGAAGCGCTAGAGAAAGAGGCCGTTGCCCCATCATTTTGGGAAGACAACGAACTCGCTCAAACCAAAATGCGCGACCTCGCGGCATTGAAACAGGAAGTCGATGACTGGAAGGCCATCGAAATTCGAGTCATTGAACTAAGTGAGATGCTGGACCTCGCCATCGAAGAGCGGGACGGGTCGCTCCTGGACAGCTTCAGCGAAGAACATGCTGAAATTGAAGCCAAATTAAGCGGTCTCGAATTTAAATTGATGCTGTCTGGAGAGTTCGATGACCGAGACTCTATAATCGCCTTGCATTCGGGCGCCGGTGGAGTCGACTCTCAAGACTGGGTGCGGATGTTGATGAGGATGTATCTCAAGTGGGCCGAGCGGCGAGGCTTCAAAAGCCAGGTGCTGGACGTCTCCCCTGGAGAACAGGGCGGCGTAAAAAACGCGATAATCCAAATCTCAGGCGATTACGTGTATGGGAACCTTCGGTCCGAGAGAGGCGTGCATCGTTTGGTGCGGAAATCGCCTTTTGATGGGAACAACGCCCGTCACACGTCGTTCGCGCTTGCTGAAGTGATGCCAGAAGTTGAGGAGGGCGTCGACGTAGAAATCGACCCAGACGACATCAAAATGGACGTTTTCAGGGCAGGCGGTCATGGCGGCCAGAACGTTCAGAAGAACTCCACAGCCGTTCGCCTGACGCATATTCCATCTGGAATCGTAGTCACGTGTCAGAATGAGCGATCACAGCATCAAAATCGAGAAATCGCCATGCGAATCTTGCTGGGCCGACTCATTGAGGCTGAATTGAAAAAGAAAGCGGAAGAATTGGCAGAAATACGAGGCGAGCATATCTCTCCCGAATGGGGCAATCAGATACGCAGCTACGTCCTGCACCCCTACCAGATGGTGAAGGATCATCGCACCGATTATTCCGTATCCAGCGCCGACGCGGTTCTGGATGGCGACCTCGACGAGTTTATCAACAAGTATCTGGCGTCCACCGTTGGAGAGACTGATGTAGGGGCAAAGGGATAGCTTTTGCGTCGTCGCACCTAAAACCATAAAATTGCGTCAAATTGGCGGAATAACAAAGACCACGGGAAGTGTCATGCGAAAGATTGTTTGGGTAATTGTAGCGTTAGTTTCAATTGCGGCTGTTGCCTGCAGCGAGAACACCGGCGGAACAAGCGAGACGCGCGCTCAGGCGCCCAGCGTCGGCTCGGAGCCTGCGGCAAGCACGGCCCCGACAGCGGAGCCTTCCTCGCCTTCGACCTCCTCTTCTGCGCCTTCAGCATCGCCAACCGAGACCCCTCAGGCATCTGGTGCGCCATCGCAGTCTACCGGCGGGACGCAAGCTGGCGCGCCAAGCTCGTCGGCGGCCACAACGCCTCCGGTTACGGCGATAGTCGAATCTTCCGATGGCAAAATTAGAGGCGGTGTATTCCGACGTCTGTGGGCCGACCCGCCCACACTGGACCCTCACTTGACCACAGACACAACTTCGGCAGGAGTCGTTGTTGAATTGTTCAGCGGTCTGGTCACTTTAAACACCGACCTACAACTGGTCCCCGACGTAGCTGAAAGTTGGGATATCAGCGAAGACGGAACGGTTTACACGTTCCACATTAGGCCGGAAGCCAAATTCCACGACGGCAAGCCAATCACCGCAGACGATTTCAAATGGTCGATTGAGCGCGCAGCGAGTCCAGACACCGCGTCTCCGGTGGCGGACACATACCTGGCTGACATAGTAGGCCTGCAAGACGTGCTGGACGGCACAGTGACTAATATATCGGGAATCCAGGTCATCGACACTCTGACGCTTCAGATAACTATCGACGCTCCGAAAGCCTACTTCCTCGCCAAGCTGACCTATCCAACAGCCTATGTTCTGGATCAGGAAAACGTCGAATCTGGCGGCCGTAACTGGACAGACAACCTCAATGGCTCCGGCCCTTTCCGCTTGAAGGAATATCGCATCGGAGAGCGGATTATTCTGGAGCGTAATGAGAACTACTACCGCGAACCGCCGTTCGTCGACACTGTTTTCATGAACCTGGCTGGCGGCCAGTCGATGGCGATGTATGAGAACGACGAAATCGACATCACGGGCGTTGGCCTGTTCGACCTTGACCGGGTGCTAGACCCAAATGAGGATCTGAACCGTGAACTGGTCGTCGCGCCTCCTGATTTCAGCGTATCCTACGTTGGATTTAACACCAACGAGGCTCCGTTCGATGACGCCAAATTCAGGAAAGCGCTCAACCATGCCATTGACAAAGAGTTGATAGCGACGGAAGTGTTATCTGAACTTGTCGAGCCTGCATATGGCGTGTTGCCCCCGGGATTCCCAGGCTATAATCCGAACTTGGTCGGTCTCTCATACGATGGAGAGCTGGCCCGACAGTTGCTGGCCGAATCAGCATACGCCGACGCCGATACCCGGCCTCGCATCGTCATAACCGTGCCTGGCACAGGCGGGACGATTGGCCTCGATCTAGAGGTCGTCATCGAGATGTGGAAACAGGAATTGGGTGTAGAGGTCGAGATTCAACAGGTAGAATGGGCCACGTACCTCCAGGACCTGAACGCCAACAAGTTCCAAGCGTTCGCTGGACTCGGCTGGGAAGCCGACTATCCGGACCCTCAGGACTTCCTGGACATCCTGTTCCATTCGGAAAGCTCAATCAACCACGGGGGCTACTCGAACCCGCTGGTCGATTCGGTGTTGGAAGATGCCCGCATCGAGCCCGACGCTGCGCAAAGAGTCGCTTTGTATCATGAGGCAGAGCGACTCATCATCGAGGATGCGGCATGGGTGCCTCTCTGGTTCACCGGCGAGCGGTACGTGCTGATCAAGCCGGACATCCAGGACTATCGGGTGACCCCGATGATCTTGCCAAAACTGCGGCAGGTGCACTTCAAGTAGCATTTGGCGACACCGTTAATCTTCGCGGCACCGGGATTCACTGAGTTCCGGGGCCGGTTGCCTTTTGGTTGAGTCGCGGATATGCTTTGCGACGTTGCTAGCGGTCTTGGTGTCCGGACTAATCCTGCCCCGACTCGCGCTCGTAATGTTATATAAGCCCTCCGGAGTCGAACGCATTTGTGCGATGTGGGAAGCCTTGCCATTTTATTAAACTCATGATTCCGAAACGTCTGGAATTTTATAGATGTGGATTTACATAGCGCGAAGGCTGTTGTGGTTGCCATTCTTGCTCCTCGCAGTGTCGTTGGTGACGTTCGCGATGGGCCGGATCGTGCCTGGCGATCCAGTGCAGGTGATGTTGGGCGCTCGATACGAGCCGGATTCTCAGGTCACCAAAAATCTCGAAGCACAATTCGGATTGGACAAGCCGTTCGCTGTTCAGTATGTCAACTATGTCTGGGACGCGCTTCATGGCGACTTTGGCGAGAGTTACAGGTATCGCGGACGTGCAGTAGGACCGCTTTTGGCCCAGAAAATGTGGGTGTCGTTCCGGATAAACATAGCAGCAATGATTCTGACCGTGGGGATTGGGTTGCCGCTGGGTTTTTGGATCGCGCACCATCAAGGGAGTTGGAAAGATCCGGTGACTGTGTCGTTTACCGTGGTCATCATGTCTGTGCCTATCATGGTGAGCGTCCCGTCGGTTTTGTGGGTCGTTTGCCTGAAAACGGACCTATTGCCCTGTTCAGGGTGGGGAGGGTTCTGGGACGTTCGCATAATAGTTCCGGCGATCACCATGGGGCTTCCAGGAATCGCGGGCATGGCTCGGATGATGCGAGCGAGCACACTTGATGTTATGGGCCAGGACTTCATTCGAACCGCTCACGCCAAAGGGTTGTCCTCAATTGCTGTGGACTTTCGGCACGTGCTCAAAAACGCCATGATTCCGATTGTGACGATATTGGCATTCGCGCTGGCTGGGATGTTGGGCACAGGATTCATCGTTGAGCAAATCCTCGGAATTCCTGGCGTCGGGCGGCTGGTGATTGAAGCGATATGGCAGCGCGATTACCCGATCATCATGGGGGCCACGTTAATTGGCGCCTCGGCTTTCGTAATCGCCAATCTCCTCGCGGACATCGCATACTCATTCATGGATCCTAGAATCAGGTACAACTAGCGTGGGCGGATAATCGATGGCAGTACAGGAACTTATCTCAGAGGACCTGCAACAAAAGTCGAAGGGGCACCTATCACGAGCATGGGCGAGGCTCATCCGCAAAAAAATAGCGGTCGCTTGTATGGTCGTGCTGGCGATAATTTACGTCGGCGGGATATTCGCACCGCTAGTTGCGCCATATGGTTACACTGACCAGGATTACCGCTCAATCAAAAAACCTCCGAGTTGGGATCACCTAGCAGGAACTGATTTAAAAGGTCGGGATGTCCTGACCAGAGTATTGTGGGGAATCCAAAATACGGTGATTATCACGTTAGTGGTGATGGGCACTGGAGGCATAGTGATTGGCGTCACGCTGGGCTTGGTGTCAGGATACTTCAGGCGGAAAATCGACGCGGTCATAATGCGTGTTGGGGAATTGTTTTCATCGTTCCCAGACATATTTTTGATGATACTTATTGCCGCGACCCTGCGCCCAAGAATTCTTGAGTGGGTGAGATGGTTGGAAGACAATACGGTTGTCGACGGTATCGTCAAGTCGGGGATCGTCGACTATTTCGCCATATCGATTGCGTTGGTTTCCTTCAGTTGGATTGGCATGGCTCGGCTGGTGCGAGGCCAAGTGCTGGCTCTGATGCAAACGCAGTTTGTAGAATCGGCTCAAGCGGTCGGCGCATCGACGCCCCGCATCCTGTTCGTGCACCTCCTCCCGAATGCGATTAGCCCTGTTGTCGTCACAGTCAGTATGGGCATGGGGGCACTCGTTGGCACAGAAATCATACTGAGTTTCCTTGGTCTTGGTATCCAGCCTCCAAGGCCAAGCCTCGGCACAATGCTGTTGGAGGCCGGAAGCCTCAGCGCGTTGCGAGAGGTGCCCTGGATGCTCTTGGCGCCTGGGCTTGTCGCCTGGACTCTGGTATTGGCTTGGAACCTGCTTGGGGACGCGCTGAACGACGTTCTCAACCCTCGCACTCGCTAACACCGCGGGCTTCTACTGCTCTCGCACAATTCGGTTGACACTCGATGGACTCCTGCCTAAACTGACGCCACAAATACAACGGTCAGGAGAACTTCACATGGGTTTCAACTTGTTGATTTTACGTGCCGGAGGAGAGAGCGGACATTCCCACATTGACGCGTGGCCCGCAAAGTTGCGAGAGGCGATACCCGACATTGAAATCAACGTCGCCAACTCTACCGGCGAGGCGATGGAAATGATTGCGGAGGCTGATGCTGCATTCGGCGACATTGTGCCGGAGGTTTTCGAGCGCGCCACAAAACTCCGATGGATCGCATGTCCCCAGGCTGGACCACGGGCAGGGTACTATCACCAGGCCCTTATCGACAGCGAAGTCGAAGTCACGAACACTCGTGACATTTACAACGACCACATTAGCAATCACATCATGTCGTTCGTGCTTGCCTTCGCCAGGGGCCTTCATGTGTACGTTCAGCAACAAATGCGCCGCGAGTGGGACTCCTCATACGAGATTATCAACCTGCCCGACTCCACCGTAATCATAATCGGCGTGGGTGGCATCGGCGGCGAGACGGCGCGCCTTTGCGCCGAGTTCGGAATGAAAGTGCTGGCAGTTGACCCGCGGGTGACGGAGAAACCTCCCGGCGTTGCGGAACTTTACACTCCCGATTCTCTCGGCGAGATATTGCCAGAGGCGGATTTTGTCATCGCGACCGTACCAGAAACGCCCGCAACCCAGGGCATGTTCGACGCCGAGTTTTTCCGACGGATGAGCCGCGGCGGTCATTTCATCAACATAGGCAGGGGCGCGACGACCATCCTGAACGACCTTGTGACGGCCCTTGAGGCCGATGATATACGAGGAGCGGCGCTGGACGTTTTCCAGGTGGAGCCATTGCCGTCTGACCATGCGCTGTGGTCGTTGTCCAATGTAATCATCACGCCTCACTGCGCTGGAGCAGGGCCCTACCTTGATGATCGGCGAACCGACCTGTTCATCGAAAACTGCGTTCGATTCAATGACGGCGCGGCTTTGAAAAACGTGGTTGCAAAAGACAACTGGTTCTAGGCTGAGAACCGATCTGATTTGTTAGAGTATGGAGCGCAGGGACTTGAAAATTCATCTTCTTGACGGAACTTACGAGTTGTTTCGCGCACACTTTGCGATGCCACCTATGAACTCGCCTGATGGTAGGCCAGTGGCGGCGGTTCGTGGCCTGATGCAGAGCTTCCTGGCTCTGTTGAGGGAAGACGATGTCACTCATGTCGCATGCGCTTTCGACCACATAATCGAATCTTTCCGCAACCAAATGTTCGACGGTTACAAGACTGGAGAAGGAACCCCTGAGGAACTTCTGTCTCAGTTTGAATTGGCGGAGCGCGCCGTAACGGCAATGGGAATTGTAGTTTGGCCCATGATCGAGTTCGAGGCAGACGACGCGATCGCCACAGCCGCCGCTCGATGGGCCGAAGATGATCGTGTGAGTCAGGTAATTATCTGCTCTCCTGACAAAGACCTGTGCCAGATGGTGTCAGGGCAAGATGTTGTCTGCCTGGATCGTCGAAAGAAAATCGTCACAGACGAAAATGGTGTGATCGAAAAATTCGGGGTGTTACCGACGTCCATCCCCGACTATCTAGCGTTGGTTGGAGATGCGGCGGACGGGATTCCGGGCGTGGCGCGCTGGGGAGCAAAGGGCACGTCAACAGTTCTTTCGCAGTTTAGTCACGTGGAGGACATTCCTGCAGATCCAGCGGCCTGGAACCCTGCTCCACGAGGAGCGAAAGGCCTCGCAGAGAATTTAAGCGCGGCGCAGGACGAAGTTGCGCTGTACAAGGCTCTCGCAATGCTGAGATTAGACGTTCCTATCACCGAAACATTAGATGACCTCGAGTGGGTTGGCGCAAATGAAAGCGCATACAAAACGCTTTGCCAGGAACTAGGGTTCGGACGGATTTCAGAAGCGCCAACGCGATGGAAAGATTCATAGGAATGTGAATTTCAAAGCAGAGTGCCCCCGGCGGGACTCGAACCCACGCCCCTGGCTCCGGAGGCCAGTGCTCTATCCGCTGAGCTACGGGGGCAACTTGCATTTTCAATATAACAGCCTGAACGATTGTTAGACAATGTTGCGGACGAAAGTCAGGCATCAACAACAAAGATTGTGCGGGCAAACCAGTCGCGAAAAGGGGTTGACATCCCAAGCTGTGATGAATATGATTAGCCCGCTGTTGTACCTCGCCGTTAATCCCGGCGAAGTCTTTGCGTATCCCGTTGTCACCGAGTGGCAAAATATAAAGCTGATGGCTTGGAATTATAGAGAATTGGAATTATAGAGAGGGGGTCAGATGAGAAAGCGTTTCCCTAGGAAGGGTATAATGGTCGCCCTGCTTTCCTCAGTATTCGTCTTCGCATTAGTTGCGTGTCAACAAGGGGTCCAGGGTGAACCTGGTCTTCCAGGCATTTCTGGAGCGCCTGGTAATCCCGGTAATGTTGGGCCACAAGGCTTCCAGGGTCCTCCTGGTTCGGCAGGTCTGCCAGGTCTGTCAGGTTTCCCGGGTAATCCCGGCAACCCAGGACCTCCAGGCGCCCCAGGTTTGGACGGCGCCGCAGGAGCCGATGGCGCCGCTGGCAAGAGTGGCGTTTCACCCGAGGCCGCCATTAACGTAAGTAAAAACGCCATTGCCGCAAAAGGCGATGGGTTCACAGTTTGGGGTTCGGGGTTCAAGGGCGGCGAGCCTGTGACCCTGATGCTTAAAGTGGACCAAAACCTACAGATCATTCTTGGAGGAGCCCGAGGAGCTCAGCTTTCTGCTAACGAAGCAGGGTCGTTCAAGATGGATTTTGATGAGGTTGGCGGCGCTGCGGGCAGCTTGGCTCGCGCCCCTGGTCTCAGGGCTATTTTGGCCGTTGGTTTGGACGGAAGTAGAGCCAGCGCGCCTGTCCGCATAGTGGATAATGCAGTCCCAGTGGATTCTGTTGATTCGAGCGTGCTTGTCGCAGCGACGGCGGTCGGCGAAGATATTGAGTTCTGGGGCGCAGGATTCGGACCTGGTGAGCCATTCTCCATTACGGCTGGCGGTCGGATCATCTCTGGCGGAATCTCCAACGATGACGGCGCGTTCACTTCGACAACGTCGAACCCGTTTGAAGCCGGCGTTTACACGCTCAAGGCCGTCGGTAACAAAGGTTCATCTGCTACCGCTCCTTTGGTAGTACACGAAGTGAAGTAAAGAAGTAATACTTCTCCCCGGCTCTCCGGGTTGATAACGCTGAAGAACGAATGCCTCTGGCAGTAATGTCAGGGGCATTCTCGTGTTCGTAATATTCGATAAAAACCGGATCAGCGAGTTTTGCCACACGGTTACGACATGATCAGCTGTATCGCTTAGTCAGAATTAGTATCACAACCAATAGATGTGCGATGAGTTTGCGCAAAGAATATGTCTCGATTGAGAGCGGCATTGCGATACGGACTCGCCGAAAGTTCCAACCGCACAAGATGCCCATGGGCCATTAGTGAAAGCGTCCGACACTGTCGTCAGCCATGACTTATTGCCTTGAATTTAGAGGGAGAATAGCGCACTGGCTGGGGTTGCGAGGAAGTGTAGAATCGCTGCCGATTGCCTATGCGGTTCGATCACGAGTTGGCGAGAAACACCCTCGTCGACTGGCGCATCAACAAATGGTAGAGTGACCGACAATGGTCACTCGGGAGCGCAAAATCTATCTCACAATCGAGTTACCCTGAGAGTCCTGAGTCGCCTGCCTACAGTGGACAGAACCTCGATGCGAATGCCATCATAGGCGACTGTGTCGCCCACCACGGGGATTTTGCCCATTCTGTCGAATACGAACCCGCCAACGGTGTCGAACCCATCGTTCTCGACGGAAGAATTGAGATCTTCATTTAGCTGATCGATGCTCATACGTGCGTCAATCAGATACTGGTTGTTGCCGACCGGTTTCATTACACTAATATCTTCGTTGACGTCAAACTCATCCCGGATTTCGCCTACGATTTCCTCAAGCAGGTCCTCGATCGTGACGATTCCTGAAACTCCGCCATACTCGTCAATCACCACTGCCAGGTGAACCCGTTTGGCCTGGAACTCGTCCAATAGTTCTTCGAGGCTCTTGGATTCGGGAATGAACAGCACAGGCCTGGTCACACTGCCCACAGACAACCCGTCGTTCTGGTCGTCGTTTAGTAGGTACTGGAGAATATCCCTGGCGTGGGCGACGCCTTTGACATGGTCGAGGTCGACGTCGTATATGGGAATCCGGCTGTGCCCTCCAGCGACCATCTGCTCTGCCAATACCCGGACAGGAGTGCCAGATTCGGCCGCTTCAATATCAACCCGCGGAACCATGATTTCACGAGCGACAGTTGTGTCCAACTCTACGACGCCCCGGATCATCCTGACTTCGTGTTCGTCCAACGGGTCACCCGCTGGTGCGACACCCAATTCTACGTCAAGCGTCAGTTCGCCCGATGATCCGTTGTCAGGTTCGTTTGATGCCTTAAATCCCTTCAGCAACTTCGATTGAAGGATTAACAGAGGATAAAGGAGATAAGACACCACCCTCGCAGCGAGAGAAGCGAAGGCGAAAATCCGATCTGTCCAAGCATTTGCCGCGCTGCGACAGATTGCCAACAGAAGTCCGAGCACGCCCAACATGCCGGCGACCGCGATGGCGATTAAGAGCCATATAGTTCCAGAAACAGACGAAACTAGCGCTGCTGTGGACAACACCACCGCGGCTACGGAGGCAAGGTTCACCAGTCTGAGAGGGGCGGTGGGACCAGCAGGAATCTTTAACAGTGGAGCAAGTCTGCTGGCGGATTCGTCTCGGTCAGGAGTGAGAATCCCAGCATGGGGTCGGATTGCCATAGCGATAGAAGAAGCGGCGATTTCAGTCAAAGCGAATACGGCGATTGAAATCGCCAGAGCTAATGCTGAGTAAGTGCTGTCAGTATCCAATTGATGTATTCCTAGTGAATGTCGTGTTAAAACACGACCATGTTGTTAATCTACTTCCTTCTGGGGCTGTTTTTGTCCGTTGGTTATTATTCGTGCGGGCGCTCCGATCGCGCTTGCGCCTTCCGGAACGTCTTTCGTGACAATTGAGCCGACTCCAGTTCGAGCGTTGGCGCCTATATGCAATGGGGCGACCAACATAGAATCGCTGCCGATAAACACGCCATCCTCAATTATCGTCCGGTTTTTGTTGTCGCCGTCATAGTTGCAAGTGATAGCGCCTGCGCCGATATTGACGTTAGCTCCGACATCGGCATCCCCGATGTAGCTGAAGTGACCGGATTTGGTTCCTCGGCCTATTCGGCTGTTTTTGACTTCGCCGTAGTTGCCGATGTGGACTTCAGATTCAAGATGCGCTCCGGGTCTCATGTGACTGAAAGGGCCGACGATGACCGCGTCTTCGAGAGTCGCCTGTTCGATCACGGAAGAGGTGATTTTGCAGCCTTGCCCAATTGAAGAATTGCTCACAATGGAGTTTGGGCCGATCTCGCAGCCTTCTCCGATAGAGGTAGCGCCCCGGATGTGAGTGTTAGGCTGAATGATCGTGTCTATGCCGATTTGCGCTTTCGAGTCGATGTAAACCGATTCAGGATGAGGCATTGAAACGCCATTAAGCATCCATTTCTCTCTGATCCTGTGTCTGAGCAATCCTTCAGCCCTTGCCAGCTCGATCCGTGTGTTGATCCCCAGAACTTCACTACCATCTTCGACCTGCATTGATCTGACCGGCAGTTTTTCGTCCACGGCCAAAGCCACCAGGTCGGTGAGAAATATTTCGCCAGTGCTGGATTTCTCAAGTTTAGGGAGCGACGCCCAGAGCCATTCCGCCCGGCAGCAATAGATGCCTGAGTTTATTTCGCTGATATCGAGGGCCACCCTATCAGCAACGCGCTCCTCCACGATTGCCTTTACGGTTCCGTCTTCAGACCGGACGATGCGTCCCAGGCCGTCAGGCAGCGTCTTGGTGGATGTCAGCAGTGTGAGTGTGGATTTTGTGTCTGTGTGCTTCGTCACAAGCGCCTGAATCGTCTCAGGCCTGATCAGCGGGACGTCTCCATTTAGGATCAAAATTGTGTCAACGGATTTCAAACTATCTCTGGCCTGAAGCGCAGCGTGTCCCGTGCCGAGGGGTTCATTCTGCACAACATGAGATACAGAATCGCCGAGCGCCTGAGTGTAGGCCTCTGACACTGGAGGCAGGACTGCCACGATCGGGCTCAGGCCAGATTGAATGGCGGCGTCGGCCACGAGACTGACCATTTCCCGCCCGCACAATTTATGAAGCATTTTGGGCGTGCGGGACCGCATGCGAGTTCCCTGGCCTGCGGCCAAAATGATAGCTGAGGGAGAGTTCATTCGTAGAAAAACAAACAGCGCCCAACAAAGGCGCCTCTGATACCGTGGAAAAGAACGCTACGTCCGTGCCGTCTATGTGTACTATATTCCACTGTTTCCTCATGCTAGCAAAGGGCCGCAAGTGTGTCAACTTGCCTAAGTTGTGACTCTGGACATACGATTCGTAGTTACGTATCCTGTTGTTGGCCACATTCACGAAAAGCGTTGCCCAATTATTGGACAGGCGCCAACAATTATTTTTGAGAGGGGTTTCGATTTGGCGAACTTCAAAGTAATCACTCAACGGCCCACTGGTCCGACGTTCGATCTGGCCGGAGGGTCGTATGAGCTTGAGATGGAGACTCTCAGCACCATAGGGGCAGAGATCGTTGAGACCACTGCCGAGACAGAAGAAGAGTTTATTGAGGCGGCTCGAGACGCCGACGCTCTGATCGCTAGAGGCAGACGAATCACCAGACATATCATCGAGAATCTCGATAACTGCAAAGTGATCTCGCTGGGCAGTGTTGGCGCCGACACCGTGGACGTAGTTGCGGCAACTGAAAAGGGCATTCCGGTCACCAATGTCCCTGACACTTTCATCGAAGAAGTCGCTGACCACACCATAATGATGATTCTTGCGACGTACCGACGTCTGCTCACAATGGACAAATACGTTCGAGACGGTCGATGGGCCGAAGGCCGCCCATTGCTCTCCAATTATCCTCGTTTGATGGGCCAAACGCTGGGATTTATTTCGTTCGGTCATGTGGCCCGCGCCACCGCCGTCAGGGCAGTCGGATTCGGCGTCCGTATGATCGCGTATGATCCCTACATCGAAGAACTTACAATGACTGCCGCCGGCGTGGAGCCTGTGGGATACAACGAACTGCTTGAACGGTCGGATATTCTGTCGATGCACGCGCCGTCCACCGCCGAAGCTCACCACATGATGCGCGAAGAACACTTTCGACAAATGAAGTCCACTGCGTTGTTCATAAACAACGGTCGCGGCCCAACCGTGGAAGAGTCTGGATTGATCAAAGCGTTGCAAGAAGGATGGATTGCGGCGGCCGGGTTGGACGTCTTAGAGCAGGAGCCACCTGATCTTGAAAACCCCTTGCTCCAGATGGACAACGTGACCCTGACGCCCCATGTGGCTTCGGCGTCACAGCGAATGGCCCCTGAGACACAGCGGCGCGTAGGGCAGGAGGTGACTCTTGTTCTCTCCGGTCGCTGGCCCCGCACGTGCGTCAACCCGTCGGTGCTTGCAAATACAGACTTGCGCAGATGGCAGCCGTACTCAATGGAGAGAGGCCCCGGCTCAAGCTAACCCGACCTGAACGATGAATCCAAATAGGGGCAGGCTGATTGTAGGCCAACCCCTATTTTGTCTGCGTTCTCGTAACCGCAACAGTAGTTGCAGTCTGGGTAGGTTGGCGCGCCAAAATAACCGCAATAGCTGTCACGACCCCGATTGCGGAAAATGTCCAGAACGCGATTGTGTAACTGTCAGTCACATCATATATCAGGCCAGACGTCACCGCGCCGACGGCTTGCCCGAGGGACATGAATGGCTCCGTGATGCCTCGGATTGTTCCCAAGGATCGTCGGCCATAATAATCCGCGTAGGCGACGGGCGGAACCACTAGCAGACCGCTGAGAGCGAATCCGAAAAGTCCGGCATAAATGTAGGCTTCGGCGACAGTGTCGGCTGTTATGAACGCCGGTGACGCCACCGCCATTATCAACGCAACTCCGGCGAGGGCAAATCGAGCAGGCATGCGTTCGACGACCCACCCCCATGCAACGCTTCCAACCGCCATTAGTATCGCCGTCACGCTGATGGCCGACGCTGCGATAGCTTCGCTCAATCCCTGGTCGCGCAGGTAGGCGACAAGATGGATGTTTACGCCAGAATGAATGATAAACAGCATCCCGACACTCACCGCAATTAACCACAACGCCGGCGTTCGGACTGCCTGACGCACAGACCATGCCGGCTCTTCAGGCGCAGTCGATCCGCCTGATTCTGACTCATCGTGATCAGGGTCTCCGTCCGGCTTCAAACCCACAGATTCAGGAGTCTCGGCGATTAATAACGAGACCGGCAATAGGGCAATTATCCAGGCGGTCAGCCCCAAAACGATCCACGCTGTTTGATAGTCGCGGTAAAGAATCACCAATGAAGCTATCAAGGGGAAAAGTGTCATGCCAATTGCGTGAGTCATACTCAGTAGGCCTGACGCTCTTCCGCGCATCCTTATAAACCACCTCGATACAACGACTGATGAGGCGATCTGGATTGAGCTGTTGAAGATCACTCTGCCGACGCCATATGCGAGGTAAAAAGCGATCGGCGCAGTCGCCCAGGCCAGGGACATCGTTGACAGTCCCAAAACCAGGATGCTGATCGTGAGAACGATTCGAGTTCCATACTTGTCGACCATCCAACCAACGACAGGGGAAGCCCCTGAAGCCGCCAGTCCGCCGACGCTTGCGGCCCCGGCGATGAGTGTTCGACTCCAGCCCAATTCCTCAGATATGGGGTAGATAAAAACGGCTAAAGTCAAACTTGCGGCTGCGTTTCTTACGAACTGCGAACTTCCCGCCGAAAACAGCACGATCCATCCGTAGTAAAACGGCGTCTTTTCGGACAATCGTTGCGCCACCGGCATATCTAAACTCGTTCTAAATTGACTTGAAATATCAGCGGATTTACCGCTCACGGGATGCTAACACCGGCGACCCAACCAGTCAACGACACAGCTCCAAAACTTGCTTTCAAGAACGAGCTGACTTGTTCGTCGTGCGTGGAATTGTTACAATCGGGCAGGATGCTCCAATAAATAAAATTGCCCGTAATTGTGGTAGTTAAGCATCGTATTTTGCTGAAAAATCGAGGCATCCATTTTTAGTTCGATTAACGGGAGGAAGGTAAAACTTGGGAGAGATTAAAGTAGCAATCATCGGAGTAGGGAACTGTGCGTCATCCCTGGTCCAAGGAATCGAAAAGTATTCGGACGCCACGTCTTCAGATACGATTCCGGGAATCATGCACCCAGTATTGGGCGAATACGGAATCGGGGACATTAAAGTGGTAGCGGCTTTCGATGTCGATGCCAACAAAGTTGGATTGGACGTATCCGAAGCAATTTTCGCCGAACCCAACAACACCGTGAAGTTCCACGACGTGCCAAATGCCGGAGTCAAAGTCCAACGCGGGATGACCCACGACGGCGTTGGACGTTACATGTCGGAAGTCATCGACATAGCGGAGGGTCCCACTGATGATATTTCTGGAATCCTGAAAGAGCGCGAAGTGGATGTGGTCATCAATTATCTGCCCGTCGGTTCTGAGGAAGCGACGAGATGGTATGTTGAGCAGGTATTGTCGGCAGGGACCGGGTTTATCAACTGCATGCCAGTATTTGTTGCCAGTGGCGAAGGCGACTATTGGCAGAAGAGATTCCGCGAGGCCGGGTCACCGATCATCGGCGATGACATTAAGTCTCAAGTTGGCGCGACCATAATTCACAGGGTCCTCACTCGGCTATTCATGGATCGAGGTGTTCGACTTGATCACACTTACCAACTCAATTTCGGAGGCAACTCGGATTTCCTGAACATGCTCGAACGTGAACGGCTGGTCTCCAAGAAGATTTCAAAAACAAATTCTGTCAAGTCTCAACTCGAATACAACCTGGACGCCGATGATGTTCACATTGGCCCCAGCGACCACGTTCCTTGGCTCTCGGACCGCAAGTGGGCATACATCAGACTTGAGGGAACCAGCTTTGGAGACGTGCCGCTGAACGTCGAATTGAAGCTAGAGGTCTGGGACAGCCCCAATTCTGCTGGCGTTGTCATCGATGCGATACGATGCGCCAAGATCGCGAAAGACCGCGGATTGTCGGGCCCCATTCTTGGCCCATCGGCATATTTCATGAAATCTCCTCCTGTGCAGTACACGGACTCACAAGCGTATGACATGGTGGAGGAATTCATCGTCGGCAAGGAAAACTGAATCCTGTCCTGATTCCAACTGAAACGACTGCGCCCCGTGCCAGATTCCGACTGCTGCGGGGCGTTCGGTTTGCGAAGAGCGATAGGTGGCTCAGTTGTGACATCCAGTCGGCTAGCCATTTTAGTGGTTTGAATATAAAATAGCGAAAAGTCAGCGCAAAGCTGCCAGCACTCAATCGGCGAGAAACCAGTTGGGCGATTGGTGGAGGAGACCGATTAGATCGAAAGGGAGTGTATGCATCGCTCTTTGAAGGTCGGGTTCATTTCCCCTTACGACCACGCGTTTCATGGCGGGGTCACCAGTCACATCAACAAGTTGGCAGACAAGTTCCGAGACTGGGGACACGATGTCAAAATTGTGGCCCCATGCTCCTCGCTGCAAGGCATCACAGACCCCGATTTCATACCCATGGGGCGGCCTGTTCCGATTCCTAGCGGCGGCTCAATTGCTCGAGTGTCTTTTTCCGTCTGGCTTAGGCCATTTATCAAGACCGTACTGCAGGAACAGAAATTTGACGTCATCCACCTACACGAGCCATTCGCCGGATTCGTGCCCATCGGCGTTTTAAGCCTTGTGAATTCGGTTGACGCAGTGACCATCGGCACATTCCATACGTACCGGGGCACGAAATTTTGGGGCATGGGAGGCAATAAGCTGGCAATGCCTTTGTTCAGGAGGCTGCACGGCAAGATTGCTGTCTCCAACCCGGCCTACCAGTTTATCAACACCCACTTCCCGTCAGATTACAACATAATTCCCAACGGGATAAATGTGGACGATTTTGCCTCTGCGGATCCATTCCCTGAATTGATGGATGGCAAGACAAACCTTTTGTTCTTGGGCAGACTGGAAAAGCGCAAAGGCCTGAAATATGCGCTTGAGGCTTATAGCAAATTGAGGTGGGATTGGCCTGATTTGAGACTCGTCGTGGTTGGCGCAGGCAAACCGGATGATGACTCCTTCAGGATCATGAGCGAACACAACCTGACCGATGTTGTTTTCGCGGGAAACGTCTCTGACTATGACGTCGCTCGGTACTTCAAATCAGCTCACATATTTTGCTCGCCAGCCACCGGAAAAGAGAGTTTTGGTATCGTCCTCTTGGAGGCGATGGCCGCAGGCGTGCCGGTCGTGGCCACCGAGATCGAAGGATATGCCAGCGTAGTAGATCACGGCTTGAATGGGCTGCTCGTTCCTCCAAAAGACGCCGAGCAATTGGCGGATGCGATAGCAAGCCTCATTCGTGACCCTGAGCTTCGAGTGCGGCTGTCGTCTAACGGGTCGCTCCGAGCAGACGAATTCCGATGGGATCGTATAGCTGGACGTGTGATGGACTACTACCATCAATTTTTGGACGAGCCGAAAACGGCGCTCTCGCAATCACTGTTGTCGTGAGTCAGCCAAGAGCGCTTAATCCTCCGAGGTCGAGGCACGGGTTACTCTGATGCTAGGTCGAGAAGACGCCAAGCGAATGTTTACAGACAACATGGGGACACCAATTGCCCTGATGCTGGGGCGCTTGGGAATCACCCCCAACGCCCTCACTGTCTTCGGCGTGGTGATCGCGGGTTCTACGGCGTACCTGGCGTCGATCGGTCAGTTCTGGGGCGCCGGCGCGATTCTCCTTTTCTCAAGCGTATTCGACTTACTCGACGGCGCCTTGGCTCGCGCCTCAGGAACGGTGTCTTCATTCGGAGCGCTTCTTGACTCTTCGATTGATAGAATATCCGAAGCAGTCGTGTTTCTGGGACTTTTAGCATACTACCTCGCTCGCGACGATAACCAGGGGGTGGTATTGGTGTACCTCGCCCTAGCAGGATCGGTCATGGTGAGTTATGTGAGGGCCAGGTCAGAAGGGCTTGGCATCGAAAACAAAGTTGGAATCATGACTCGGACCGAGCGAGTGTTCCTGATGGTTGGAGGATTGGTAATTGGTCATTGGGCGCCCGTGGTTCTTTTGGTGGTTCTGGGTGTGATTGCCGGTTTGGCTATGATCACCACGGGACACAGATTGCTGCACGCTGCGGCCACATTTCGCAAATCTGAGTAGCCCAGCGATGCGGACTTAGGCTACAATTATTTTACCCGTCCCGGTGAACCAGGCGGCGGTCACGCAAGACATATGCTTTATTCCGAGGAACCACCCCATGCCAATACTGCAACCACAAGACGAAGAGGCCGTCCGGCAACGGTTTGAATCTGAGTTAACGGGTGACGTCAAGATGACCTTGGTGACTCACAACCCGATTGGCGGTCTGATGATTCCGGGACGTGACTGCCCATCCTGCCCAACAACTCAAGACCTCATCGGAGAGGTTGTTGCGCTCTCGTCGAAAATCGAACTCGAGATCGTGGATTTTTATCGAGAATCCGAAATTGCGAATTCTCTCGGCGTCGACAAAATACCTGCAGTCATCGTCCACAACTCGGACGACAGCGCGGCCAAGTTTTATGGCCTGCCGTCGGGATTTGAGTTTCCAGTTCTGTTGGATGCAATCGTTGCGGCGTCTACGCAGATATCCGGCCTGAGTGAGGCCGCTCTCGCGGCCCTTGCGAAAGTCACGGAGGACGTTCACATCCAGGTGTTCGTGACGCCCACTTGACAGTATTGTCCTACCGTGGGCCGGGTCGCCCACGCAATCGCACAGGAATCTTCTTTCGTTACAGCCGACGTAGTAGAGGTGCAAGAGTACCCTCAACTCGCGCAGGCATATGGCGTCCGAGGCGTCCCTCAAACGGTGATCAACAACAGCGTGTCGTTCACAGGGGCTGTTCCGGAATCTGTGTTTGTCCAGAGGGTGTTGGAGGCCGTCGGGATAGAGATCGACCTGGAGGACGGCCATGAACATGATTCGAGTGACACAACACCGTTGGCTTAGGTAGTGGGAAATTGATGTGGCGACCTCATTGGATTACTAAAGGCCGGACTATTACATCGAATAAGTCCAGCCGTATGCTCGTGCTGGCAGTGTTGGCGACGTTGAGTGCCGTAATTTCGGTAACCAGCTTCAGAATCGCCAACGCTAACGAGGGCGTAATCGAAGTCCTGTCCATAAGCGTCAGCAGTGAATTTCCGGACGGCATGAGGTTCAAAGCCCAGATCCAGAGCGACAACGACATCGACAGCATTGCCGTTAGGTTTCGGATAGGTCAGCAAACCAGAGGGTCATATGAGTATCTCGACTTCGAGCAGGCCGAGCTAGTCGATTCCGAGCTATTTTGGAGAACGAACACGAGCGCCCGGTACATTCCGCCCGGAACGATCATCACTTTCAACCTCGAGATCGAGGACTCAGAAGGCAATCGTCTGGACACAGAGCGCCAAGAGTTCATCTACTTTGATGCTCGATTTGAATGGGAGGAAGTAGAAGAAGGCCCGGTCGCGGTCGCGTTTCATGGCCCGGTCAAGACCAGGGCAACGATAATCCTTGATTCGATTATCGAAACTTTGGATACGATGGGTCCGATCTTAGGGGCAGATATCACGATCCCAATTCGGGTCACCATGTATAACAACGTAAAAGAAATGTTGGAAGCGCTGCCTCCCGGATCATCAACCATTCGCAGAGAATTGATAACCGAAGGTCAGGCTTTCACCAACCTTGGCACGCTACTCGTGCTGGGCGGTGGAACTGGCGCGAAAGGCACAGCATCTCACGAGGTTACTCACATCCTAACTCACCGGGCCGGCGACAGTGTGCTTGGAAACGTGCCCTCATGGCTGGATGAGGGTTTGGCTGAATTTGGAAACATCGACCCGGGATTCTCGTACGATATCGCTCTGGAATTTGCTCTGGCAACTGGAAGGCTTCTTCCCATCACATCCATGACGGTTCTTCCCGGAGACCCTGAGGATGTGATTATCTTCTATGGTCAGGCGCGGAGCATTGTGAAGTTCATGGTCGCGGCATATGGCCCAGCCATGATGCGAGAACTAATGGCGACGATGAAGACAGGGAAAAATGATAACGCCGCGATCCAGGATGTGTATGGGTTGACTCGGGTCGAGCTAGAGAACCAGTGGCGCGAAACTATAGGAGCCCCCGACTATCTGCCTCCATCGAGGGACAGGTTGTTGCCGACTCCCGTCCCCAGGGCTCAGGTCCAGCTGTTCACTTTGACCCCCCAGGCTGGGTCGCAAGTAGTGGCGTCAATCGAAACCACTCCAACGCCGACCCCAGAACCCACGGCGATACCTGAGCCAACCGCCACGCCTGAACCCGCTCCCGAATCGGTTCCAACAGCAACTCCCGAAGCGCCTGTGGTGGCCCGGGCAGATGTTCCGGGCGCCCCGACGCCAGAGCCGGCCGTAGGCTCCGCAGGCCCCCAACTGGACGAATCTCCCCCTCCCGCGGGTTCTTGCAACGCGCCCCAATACGCGGACGCAAGGCTTCGCGACCTGACAATGCCAGCATTCCTTGTAGGCCTGATAGGCCTGGGACTGCGAAGAAGAAGGCGGTAATCTAATTGCGTGAACCTGGAGACTGGATGAAGGCTCTTGAACAAACCTATGTCGTGCGCTACCCAAAACAGAGCCTCGCGACGTTTGGCGTGACCAGTATCAACTACTTCATTGTAACTTCCCCAGTTTATGCCGACTCGGACACAGGCGATCGAGAAGGCGTCGTAAGAAGAGGGAAAGTTATTGCCGAACGACCGACAATCGTTACACCCTACTATGCGCTGAAAGTGCAGGGGTTCAGTGACGAAGCTTATGAGTACCTCCAGTTCCTGGCCGATCGTCTGGGCGCCAACAGCCCTGGCATCCTCTATCAGTATCGCAACGAGTCCGATAATCTGGAGATTATTGGCGGCGAGCCAGCAGAGATCGCGCACAAAATTAGCGACGATCTCGACTCGCGATCAGAGAATCTGGCAGTGGTCATGGTGGGCGTGGACGAACTTTGGGATGTTGCGTTGTTAAAATTCATGTACGAATTCACCGCAAGTTCGTCGGCCATGAATGTTGATGAAATGATGAGCCGAGGGCTTTTGGACCCAAATCCAACGGTAGGCGGGCTGCCGACTGCGGCGGTTCAGCGCATCGAATCTATGTTTCGGGAAGTGGGACGAGGCCGGAGTCCCGAAGAATTGAAGCACGAGCTTGATCAGTGGGGAGCGTTCGAGTATTACGAAGAACGATTTCTGAACATCTTCAGGAATCCTAGGCCGTGACCCAGCTTAACTAATTTTCCCCTCCCAATTCCGCGCGGATTTCCTCCACACGCTCGCCGACATGCTCGAAATTCTCGAACGGGTGAAACGGCAAGCCCAGTCGGGTCATCTCCTCAGCAAGGCCGGACGTCGCGATGACATGATCGGCTCTCTTCGCGGCCTCGAGGTCTGACCGACCATCGCCGACGTACACGACTGTACGCCCTTCGGATTTGAACTGGTCGGTCCAAGCCGCCTTGAATCCGGAATCCAGATTCTGTCCGTCCGGCCCTGTGTACGTGACTTGAATGCCCTCTGAGGTAAACTCCGACTGGCCGGCGTGAACCTGTATGTGATCGAACAGCAGCATGTTTAATATGGCATCAATATAGGTGTGCAGTCCGCTGCTGACCACATCCAACCTGATACCAACGCCGTGACAGTGGTGAACGAACTCGTCAAACATGAACCTCATCACGACTTCACCTTTGACGAGCTCTTCGATGTCCTCTTGCGCGGCGTCGATCATTGCGAATTGGCGGATCGTGTTTTGCTCAGCAGTGAGGTTTCCTGCCTGGTATTCTGCTTCCAGGTCCGTCCAACCCTCAGGACCGAAAGCCTCTTTAATGGCGTCGCCGATATTGCTTGTGGTTATGGTGCCGTCGAAGTCGCTCTGGACGATCAACAATTCAGCATGTTCCTCCGCTTGTTTGTTTTGCTCCGGTGCCGGATTGGCGGGTCTTTGGACGAATTGGATTGAACCTGTCATGATTGGGGTTCGCTTAGGTTCACGACCTGACCGGTGCGGGCGCTCTCGTAGGCGGCAAGCACGATCGCAAGGTCTCTTATCGCCTCGTGGCCAGACATGACTGGCTCGCGGTCTTCCTCTATCGCGGCTCGAAATTCCGAGACCATCTGTCTCACGCCTCTTCGAGGGGCAGCGACTCTAACAGTCCTTCGCACCTGGAGCGTCTCAACCGACAGTTCCCTCCCATAAGGCACAAAACTGAGTTTCCCTTTCGTTCCAGTCAGATGCACCATTGGCGGTTTTTCTCGTATTGGCGTGGATCGGGAGAAATTGATGATTGCTGGCACGCCTCCGGACAGTCGTGCGGTCATGACGATGCCGTCCTCGCCCTCGACGTCGGTGAACAGTTGGGGCGGCTGAATGGCATAGACGGACTCCGGAAAACCGCCGAGCCTGAGCATGATGTCCACGAAGTGGATGCCGCCGTCGATAAAGACGCCACCGCCGTTTTGTTCGGCGCTTTTGCGCCATTCGGTCGGATGCGAGTACCCTTCCGCCTGAAGCTCGATTTGCCGAAGCTCGCCGAAGGAATCACCGACGCGGCCTTGGCTCATTATTTCCTGGGCTTTATCCACGGTCAGCAGGAACCTGTAATTCTCGGCAACCATCAGTTTTACGCCTGCGTCTCTGGCAATACGCACCATCTCTTGAGCTTCGTCCAGAGTGCGGGCTATGGGTTTCTCGATGAGAATATGTTTGCCGTGACTAGCCGCTAACTTCACATTACCCAAATGAGTGTCGTGAGGCGTGAAGAAATAAAGGGATTGAATTCTGGGATCTGAGGCGGCCTCTTCGTAACTTCCGAATGCACCAACGCCACCGAAATCTTCAGAATACTGCTGCGCTTTTTCGATGTCGCGGCTGGCGAAATAGAATTCGAACTCGTCAGTCATGTCATGGATGTCGCCCAGAACGTTCCGAGCATATCCACCGCACCCAACGATGCACATCGTCAATTTCATGATTGCTGTCTCCGTTAATGCGATCCTGTTCGCGCGAATGAGCGGTTTATGTCAGAGTTTCGGGCCGCACCCACTGCTCGGTTTCTGAAGCCTCGTAGAATGCGAGTGTTGTTTGCAGGACTTTCTTTGCGAAACGAATATCCATGTTGGGTTGCCGTTCTTCTATGAGCGAATCCACGAAATCACGGGCTGCGCCCTTGAAGCTCTCGATCCAGTCCATGGGGACTTGATAGGACGTCGTCGTGCCGTCGTGATGAAAGACAACCGGCGGCATGTCCAGCATCTCGCCCGTGCATCTTGTGACCCAGAGAACTCCGTTGGTTCCGATGATCTCCATGAACTCGTCGACCGGATAGTATTTTGTTCTCAGCGGCATGTTAGCGGCGCTGGCATATTCGAAGACCGCGAGGCAATTCTTGTCCGCATACTTCCACATCGCCGCGCTAGGGGACTCCATCATGAAGTCATCGGTTTTTGTGACGATCGAGGAAACGCGTTCGACGTCGCCGGCCCACCACATGGCGGTCGCGACCTTGTGCCAGCCGTCGTCGTAGATCAACCCGCCGGCGTTGAGACTGGCATCCCGTCTCCAATCAAGCGCTCCTTCTTCAACTTCGTAGGACTGGTTGGACTCAATGCCAGACCACACGGTGCGAATTCTGACCATGGACAATTCTCCGGTGGCGCCGGAGTCAATCAATTCTTTAGCCTTGACGATTGGAGGGTAATACAGAAAATTCTCGGTGACTCTGAAGGTCTTGTCAGACCTTGCCACTGCCTCAGCGATGGCGTCGGTTTCGGCCACCGTGCCCGCAATGGGTTTCTGGCATGAGACGTGCTTGCCGGCGTCGAGAGCCGCGATTATCTGCTCCGTGTGCAAGCTGGTGGGAGTGAGCAGTTCAACGGCATCCACAGTGGAGTCGTTCAGCACATCCTCAAAACTCTCATGAAACCGGGGCGCGATGCCCCATTGGGAGGCTCGACGTTCGGCGCGCTCAGTTATCGGGTCGTAAAGAGCGACAACATCGCAGTCATTATGCTCCAGGTACCCCGGCGCGTTCAGTTGACTGATAGTTCCACATCCAACGATCGCGAGATTTACCTTGTCCAACGATGCCTCCGAAGAATTGATTGCCCTGCTTTGAGATGCAAGCCGCGAACGCTCCCCAGTTGGGCCCTTGACCGAGAATCACAAACGGTCCCTCTGCGGGCGAATCATAGAGTCGATGTAACGGCCATGTCAAACGTCGTGGCATCGCTTTTCCATTCAAAATTTCACTTCCAACCGGAATGGACATCGAGCGCATCCATTCGGTGTCGAAACCTTTTGTCCCATCAATCGTTATAAAATGTATCCAAATGAAACTGAACGCGAATATCTATATGTTCTCTTTCTTCAAGATTCGGACCAAACGAACGCTGAAGACGCTGGTATTAATCGGCAGCTTGTTGTTGATCGCCACCACCAGCGGCGACGCCCTTCGTTTCAGCTCGGCTCAAGAGGTCGCGGCGCCTTACAGCTACGATCTCATCACTTGGCATTTTGAAAATTTCCTATCCAAATGGACCCACCGTGCATCGCGATACCTGCCGTGGAATTATCTCTCTGACGCCGAGCGCCAAAGTCTGGTGGCTGAATATTTCGAATTGACCCCTCGAATGCAAGAGTTGAAAGATATAATCAGAACCGTCTCATCAGAGGCCGGCAATGACTCCGGGCCGCGCTTGGCAGGTCTGGAGTCAGAACTTGATCTGGTCAGAGCCAGGAGAGAACACCTTCAGCCAGATGTCGAGGAAGTGATCGAATCCGCGATCAGCGCCGTTGCGGTCGAACAGCGATTGGGGGCGTTGGGAGAATTTGTCTTCCCTCCTGTGGACATCCGCTTGACGGAGCCGCCAAAAGTGTTGATCACATCCCCGCGAGACCGCATAGAACGCACAAACGACGTGCTGGTTGACCCGCATGTGCAGGTGGAGGATCGAGAGGCGATGGAATCCAGATTGTTGGAATCTGACGATCTCTCTGCGCTGGTGATCGACATCGGCGGTGTGGCGACCTATCCTGCGTCACTTTACAGCGGCGGCGACATCAAAGGCACGCTCCGAACGGCGGCTCACGAGTGGCTGCACCATTACCTGTTTTTCAAACCACTCGGCCAGAATATATATCAGTCGTCTGAGATGCAGGCGCTCAACGAAACGCTAGCGAACATTGCCGGCAAAGAGATCGGAGATATCGCTCTACGAAACTTCGCGCCGGTTGCGGCGAGCATCAATCCAAGTTTGCCTATTGGCAATTTCGACGAGGCTCAAAGCGCCGCAATTGCCAAAGTTGATGAGTTCGACTTCCAACACGAGATGCGAAAGACAAGGGAGCGGGTGGATGAGTTGCTCGATCTGGGTAAAATCGCAGCGGCGGAGTCTTTCATGGAGGAGCAGCGCCAGGTGTTTGTCGCAAATGGATTCAACATCCGCAAGCTGAATCAAGCTTATTTCGCTTTCAATGGCACGTATGCGGACAGCGCCGCTTCGTCCAGTCCGATTGCTGATCAATTGAATCGGTACAGGGCTGCGGCCTCTAATGTCGGCTCCTTCGTTAAAATGATTGCTGGATTTTCCAGCTACCAGAAATTTATGGACGAACTCGACGAATTGGATGAGTGAAGACTGGAAACCACCGAATGCAGATCAAACGTATCACTCTCAAAGACAGCTATCGCACGACATTAACCTGTGCAGAGGCTGTTTTGTATGGCACAATGATAATTGCGCTGGTTGAAATATTCGAATCGGCAATAGATAAGAGCCGTTTCACCCGATCATTGCGTGTGCGACCAGTGTGATAATATATCCAGCGAATACCCTCAGAAATCGAGGCACAAATGTACAGGCCTGAAGAGCCAGAAGTAAATTTTGAACAGATTTTGGAACGTGTCAAGAACGTGTTCAAACGTTTTCGACTGAGCGGAGGCGGAGGCATCGGAGCGATCGCCGTCGTCGTCGTGATCGTCGGCGCGTTAGTTGTTTGGTTGGCGTCCGGTTTCTACACGGTGCAACCGGGCGAGGAAGCGGCCTTGCGACGGCTTGGCGCATTTAACGATATCCAGGGGCCGGGCCTCCATTGGTTCTGGCCGACGCCAATAGGTTCCCGGGATGTTGTTCAGGTTGACGAAGTCCGACGGTTGGAAATCGGAGTGCGCGGCGGAACGCCCGTCCTGCTGGAATCTTTGATGATCACCGGCGACGCCGACGAGTCCGGCTTGCCCGGCGAGGCGCCAAACATCGTGGACGTGCAGTTGCTAGTCCAATTCGACATCAAGGATTTGGAGAGTTTCCTGTACAAATCGATTGACCCGGCTGGCGCGACTATCGTCGACGCAACTGAAACCGCTCTGCGGCAGGTCGTTGGAAGCCGTCCAATTGATGACGTGCTGACCGATGGCAAAGAGGACATCCAGGCGGAAACCAAATTGGCGTTGCAGGGCCTGATGGACGCTTACTCGACCGGCATAAACATCCGCGAAGTGAAATTGCTTAACGTGTTCGCTCCTGAGCAGGTTAAGGACGCTTTCGACGACGTGGTTCGCGCTCAAGAAGACAAGGCTAGAATAATCAACCTTGCGGACGCTTATAAAGAAGACATCCTCCCCAGATCCAGAGGCCAGGCCGCTGCGCTTGAGCAAGGCGCCGAAGCCTTCAAACAGGAAAAGATAGCGTCAGCCGAAGGCCAGGCCGCGAGGTTCCTTTCGATCCTGGCGGAGTACGAGAAAGCGCCTTTGGTCACTCGCCAGAGGTTGTACCTGGAGGCAATGGAGGAGATTATGCCAGGCATCACCAAGTATGTGGTGTCTGAAGAAACCGGCGGAGGCCTGCTCCAATTCCTGCCTCTAACCGAACAAACTAGCGTTCTTCCGGCCGAATCTGGCCTGAACCAACCATAGGTATTTAACATGAAATATGTAGCAATCCTGTTAGTTGTCGGCGTGTTGGTCGCGGGAATCCTAGGGCCACAAATTTTCTTCGTTGTGGACGAGAAGCAAGTTGCAATCGTCACCCGATTCGGTGACGTCCAGCAACAGATCAGGTCCCCGGGTCTTTTCGCCAAAACCCCATTCGTTGATAATGTGACCTATTTTGAGAAACGGTTGTTGATATTCGACGCTCCGCCCGATTCGCTGCTCACCAAAGACAAGAAACGGCTAATCATCGACGTTTACGCCAGAGGACGAATTGTGAATCCCAAACTGTTCCGCGAAACGGTTAGAACCGAGAACCAGGCGGCATCCCGTGCGGTCGACATCATATCCTCGGAGATGAGGGCAGAGATTGCCGGGGACAACCAGGCGGAAATTATAACGACTAGCCGCGAACCCATCATGAACAGAATCTTAGAGAATTCCAAGCCGCAGCTGGCTCTGTTCGGAATCGAACTGGTCGACGTTCGCATCAAGCGTGCCGACTTCCCTGTCGAAATCGCAGACAGCGTGTATGCCCGGATGCAGGCCGAACGTCAGCGCAAAGCGGACAAGGAACGGGCCGAAGGCGCCGAGATTGACGCCACGGTGCGAGCCGAGGTGGACAGGGATGCGACTATTATTGTCGCCAACGCAGAGAAGAACGCGAACATCCTCCGTGGTGAAGGTGAAGCCCAGGCAATTCAGATATTTGCCGACGCCATCGGGTCTGATCTCGATTTCTACTCGTTCCAGCGGAGCCTGGAAGCCTACCAGACAATTTTCGCAGAAAAATCAACCATAGTGGTCCCAGCAGACAGCGACCTGTTCCAGTTCCTACAGTCACCTGAAGGGTTGACGAAGTCTGATACCGAGAATTAGACCGGGCAAACCTTACAGGTATCTAGAAATCGGCGTAAGGTTCTGACTCTACCGTCACATAGTCGTTGGGCGGAAATTGTTTGAGGGCGTCTAGATCGATATCGGTGCCCCAACCTGGACCTTCAGGGGGAGCCGCATGACCGTTCGTAATGACTAGCGGATTCGTCAGCACTGCTTCGTACCTGGGCAAGAAGTTCACGAACACTTCCTGCATGAAGCAATTGGGTATGCAAGTGTCCAGATGAAGGCTCGCGACGGTTGATATGGGGCCGTTGGAGTTATGGGGCGCGACGCTGACATAGTAGGTTTCGGCTGCTGTCGCGATCTTCTTCAATTCCGAAATACCTCCAGCGTGGCATATGTCAGGCTGAATTATCTTCACCGCGTTCTGCTCTAGCAGCGGTCTGAACTCCCAACGGTTGAATAACTGCTCTCCTGTCGCGACAGGAATTCGCAACGACTTTGCTAACGCGCTGATTGCGTCAACATTGTCGAACATCACCGGCTCTTCAAGCCACGCGATGTTATACGGCTCCAACATTTGGGCGACTCTCGCCACGCTCCACATATCCAGCCGTGACCGGATGTCGATTCCAATGTCCACAAGCGGTCCCACGGCCTCTCGAACCGCCTTGACTAGCTTTAAACCATGCTCCAAGCGCTCTGGCGTGATCACCTGTGGGCCTTTGAACGGATAGAATTTCAGGGCGCGATAGCCGGCTTCAACAATCTTCGTCGCCTCTTCGGCATGTTGCTCGGCAGTTTCGCAGCCCTCGAACCAGCCATTTGCGTAAAGCCGAACGCTGTCTCGGTATTTTCCGCCAAGAAGCTCGTAAACCGGAACGCCCAGCGCTTTGCCTTTGATGTCCCATAGAGCAAGGTCGATAGCGCTGATCGCGCTCATCGAGACCGGCCCGCCGGCCCACGTCACCCGCCGATAAAGCGAGGTCCAGATATTCTCGATCTCGAAGGGGTCTTTGCCAATGATGAAGCGTCGAAACTCGTTTAATTCCGCGGCGAGGCCAGCGTCTTTGTACTGTAAACTGCCCTCGCCGATTCCGTGAACCCCGGAGTCGGTTTCAATCCGAACAAACAACCAGTTAGTGCCGCTGGTCTTGTGTGGGACAGCGGACATGCGGTGAATAGTCAGGTCAGTGATCTTCATGGTTCAGTGCCTCAAGTGATTGATTATTGCGCTCATGGCGCTATCGAGGTCGCCGGTCGAAGGCGCTGACGCCCTTTGCGACACGAATGTCAGAAATCGTGCCGCCTTGTTCCTGTTCGATTGTTGATTGATGGGCGCGTGGAATCGATGAATGTTAGAACGCCGGGCGAGAGAAGTGGCAGCGTCGTGGCCATCAATAACAGAGCAAGAATTCCGAAACTTCTGGGGCAAAATAAGCATGGCAGAATCTCAAATTTAGTGGACAAAATCAGGCACGAATACCGTTTTCAGGGTATAATAATAACATTAGACCAAAGGTTCGACATTGCCCAATATATCGTCCCCCTCCAATATATCTGTCCAAGTGGCTGAAGAACAATCTGACTCGGTCAACGGTCGTTGGATTGGCGGCGTTGCCGCCTCCGCGCTGGACGCCGTAGGTAAGTCCGGCGATGGGTTGAGCATTGTCATAACAGACGATGCGACAGTGGCAGAGTTGAACAAAACTCACCGAGGTCTTGACGAGACGACAGACGTGCTTTCATTTTCATACGCGCATTCCGGCAAATATTACGGGGACGGCGAACGGGCATCGGTTACGGATGCGGTCGACGAGTTCGTGCTGCCGCCGGAATTTGACGTCGGGTTGGGAGAGATCGTCATATCTTACCCACAGGGCGAAAGACAAGCGTCAGAAGCTGGGCATACCGTCGAAAAGGAAATGGCAGTTCTCCTTGCCCACGGCATTTTGCATCTGTTAGGTTACGATCACGAGAAAGACGGCGAAGCGGCGATCATGAAAATTTGGGAGTCGAAGGCGTTCGACGCTGTCGTTTCCGACGGATTTTTGCATGATGCCGAACCCGGAAGATAAGCTATGACAAACCAGGTTTTATACCGAAAGTGGCGACCTCAAACACTCGCCGATGTAGTGGGCCAGGAGTCGGTCACACAGACACTTCAACGAGCGGTCGCCACTGACCGAATATCCCATGCGTATCTGCTTTGCGGTCCGCGAGGCACAGGCAAAACCAGCACGGCCAGAATTCTCGCGAAAGCCGTTAACTGCAAATCACCGATCGACGGCGAGCCGGACAATGAGTGTCATGCCTGTGTCTCGATCAGCGAAGGCAGGGCGCTGGACCTGATCGAGATCGACGCTGCCAGCAACAGGGGCATCGACGACATCCGTTCGCTTAGCGATAAGATAAATTTCGCCCCCAACGAGTTCCGATACAAGGTCTATATCATTGATGAGGTTCATATGCTTACTGAGCAGGCGTTCAATGCGCTGCTCAAGACGCTGGAAGAGCCGCCCGATCACGCGATATTCATTTTGGCGACAACAGAAGCTCACAAGGTTCCACTGACAATCATATCGCGGTGCCAGAGATACGATTTCCGCCGAATACCACTGAGCGCGATGAGCCAGAAGCTCGCGGAATTATGCGGAGCGGAGGGCGTGGAGGCGACAGAAGAGGCTTTGGAAATCCTTGCCAGGTCTGCGACCGGAAGCCTCAGAGACGCTGAAAATCTGCTGGAGCAGGCGGTTGTCTCTTACGGCTCGCCGTTGCAGGGTGACCAGATACGGGATATGCTGGGTCTGGGCGGCGACGCGGAAGCTCTCAAGTTGGCTCGACACGTGGTGGCGAAAACGGTGGGGGAAGGTCTTTCAACGATCACCGAAGTGTCGAACTCCGGGGCGGACCTGCGACAGCTTCAACGGAGCGTCACGGAATTTCTCAGGTCGGTAATGCTGATCAAATCCGGTTCCACGGACGAATTGGGGTACTCGGAAGAAGTAACCACGCAACTGCGTGCAGCGGCATCCGGGTCCGAGCTATCCCATCTGCTCCGAGCGATCAAGGCGTTCAGTTCGGCAGATATGAGGCACGACAGTTCGTCTCCGCTGCCGCTTGAGCTCGCGTTAGTCGAATCCAGCCTGGCGCCGGAGCCTGTCTCACAACAGGCGCCCGCTCGTCAGACTCAGGCCGCCGCACCTGCGCGGCAACAACAACCGCCCAGAAGCGCGGCGCCTAACTCAAATCAAAACTACTCGGCGGCATCGAGACAGACTCAACAACGCCAGCCTGACAACAGGCCAGCTTCACGCCCTCCTCCACGTCGAGATATGTCTGAGCCATTGCCTGAGGATCCGGCCGCGAGGCTTGAGGTGCAATGGCCGGAAATCCTCCGTGCGTTGCGAAACACTGGAAGCAGGTTCAAACTGGGTCCAGTCCTGCGAAGCGCCAGAGGTGTGTCACTGGATGGCAGCCGCATCGTCGCTCCGTTCACCCATGAGAGCCATTTCGAGCGGTTCAAAGGGGAAATGGACAACCCCGGCGTCAAGCGGGAAGTGAGCGCTATTATTAATCAAGCAATGGGCGCTGATTATGAGATTGTCGGCCAACTATCCACAGAGAACAACGGTCCGACACGAAAGCAGGCAAACCAGAGCCATCTTGTTCGCGCCGCTCAATTGATGGGCGCTCGAATTGTAGAACAAAGGGAGGAGGGACAACCATGATGAATCGCAAAATGATCAAGCAGGCTCAGCAGCTTCAAAAACAAATGGCCCAACTTCAACAAGACCTTGAGACTGAAACTGTGGAGGCCTCAGTGGGCGGAGGCATGGTCACCGTGGTCGTGTCGGGGAAAATGAATGTTGAATCCATCACGATCGACCCCGAAGCGGTGACACCCGATGACGTCGAGATGCTTCAGGACTTGGTGCTCGCGGCGGTCAACGAAGGTTTGAACCAGGCCCAGGAAATGGTATCGTCCCGAATGGGCGCGCTGACCGGCGGCCTGAACATCCCTGGCCTCACTTAGAGGGAGATCGCAACTTGGCAAACTTGAACGGCGTAGACAATTCGTACTCTGCCACACCTGTGACTCGGTTGGTTGAAGAATTTCATCGTCTCCCAGGAATTGGCCCCAAAACGGCCCAACGGCTGGCATACTATCTGATTCGCATGCCTGACGAACATGCACAGTCCCTGGCTGAAGCAATAGTCGCCGTCAAGGAGCGCATCGTAATGTGCTCGACCTGCTATAACATCACCGAGCTCGACCCTTGTGTCATCTGCTCGGACACGAACAGGGACCGAACGACAATATGTGTAGTTGAGGAAGCCCTTGACGTCCTGGCGTTAGAGCGCACACACAGGTATCGAGGCTTGTATCACATCCTGCACGGCGCAATTTCGCCGATGAACGGGGTTGGGCCTGACGACCTCAAGATTCAACCGCTGCTCGCCCGGCTCCGCGACGCCTCCGTGCCCGAGGTGATTCTTGCCACAAACCCCAACCTCGAAGGCGAAGCAACAGCGATGTACATCCATAAACTGCTGGAGCCGTTGGGCATAAAAATGACACGCCCCGCTCGCGGACTGCCTGTCGGTGGAGACCTGGAATACGCCGACGAAGCGACCTTGGGCCGGGCAATTGAACGTCGCGAAATTTTTTGATTCTGGCCTATAGGGCCCAAGTCAACTTGTGCTAGGAAATCGCTCGCACATCGAATTGAAAGCTCACTCCCTCAAC
>Ga0208113_1000119_pt1 | contig 37586 bp, 32 predicted proteins | sample Knorr_S7_td_NADW_FD_185598 | JGI IMG/M metagenome (GOLD analysis project Ga0208113, IMG submission 185598) | Marine microbial communities from Southern Atlantic Ocean transect - Knorr_S7_td_NADW_ad_2505m_LV_A (SPAdes) (version 2) | ecosystem: Environmental > Aquatic > Marine > Oceanic | place...
CTTTCCCCTCACCATTCCTGCGAATGGATCTCAGACTGTGACTTATACTTACCGCAAGGAGTGGAATTGATCCGTTGTGCCTGAAAAGGCTTTAACTCTTTCTACATCCCTCCAAACTATAAAAGGCGTGGGCCCGGTCCGTGCGGAAGCTTTATCCACAATCGGTATTCATACAGTTTCCGATCTTCTCCATTATTATCCCCGAAAGCATTTAGATCGCACCACCGTCACCCCCATCTCCAAACTAAAAAGAGATCAGGAAGCGACTGTCATCGGCAAGGTTGAAGCGGCGGATTTACGTCGTGGGAAACGTCGCCAATACTTTCAGGCTATTTTGTCCGATGGCAAAGGCATGATGAGTCTCACCTGGTTCAATGGCGCGAGGTATATCAAAAAAGCGATCAAGGTGGGGGATCGACTGGCTGTAAGTGGAAAAGTGGAATTTTATAATGGTTTTCAGATTGTCCATCCAGAATATGATAAACTGAAAGACGATGAAGATCCGGTCAATTCCGGTTTGGTAATCCCCCTCTATTCCATCTCCGCTGAATTGAAAAAGACACGTTTAGACAGTCGCGGTCTTCGGCGCCTCATCAAAACCATCTCCGACTCACTGAAAGAATTTCCCGACTATTTTTCACCTGAGTTCCGGAAGTCCAATGGTTTGGCTCTTCTCAACAACGCTCTTCGGAATATCCATTTCGCTGAATCTGAAAATGTGCTGAATGAGGCAGTTCACCGTTTAAAATTTGACGAACACTTTTTTCTCCAAATGCTTATGGCATTACGGAAATCCTCTCTCCAGCAAACGGGGACGAAAGCATTAAATAAAATTGGTCCCCAGGTAAAACTCATTTCTGACAGTTTGGATTTTGAACTGACCAATGCCCAGAAAAAAGTGATTAAAGAAATCAAGGATGATATGGCCCGGCCTTTCTCAATGAACCGCCTTTTGCAGGGAGATGTAGGATCGGGGAAGACGATTGTATCTGTTCTGGCGGCGGCCATTGCAGTAGCCAACGATGTGCAAGTAGCCGTCATGGCACCCACAGAAATATTGGCTCATCAACACTTAACATCATTCAAGAAACATGCCGAAACGGCCCACATGACCTGTGCCATTTTAGTCGGAGGTACACCGGCCAAAGAAAGACGTGCAATCCTCGATGGCTTAGCCGAAGGGCGGATCGATATTATTATCGGCACCCACGCCCTCATTCAAAAAGATGTAAAATTCAAGGAGCTGGGATTAGCCATTGTGGATGAACAGCACCGATTTGGTGTTCTCCAACGGGGAGATCTTACAGTGAAAGGGCTGAATCCTCATGTGTTGGCTATGACAGCAACTCCGATACCGCGGACATTAGCTATTACTTATCACGGTGATATGGATTTATCCATCATTGATGAAATGCCGAAAAACCGCATTCCGGTGGTGACCAAAGTGGTGGATGAGGTGCGGCTGAAAAAAGTATACGATTTTATGAAGGTCGAAGTGGCCGCCGGCCGCCAATGCATGGTGGTGTACCCCTTGGTGGAAGAAACGGAAAAATCGGACTTAGCGGCGGCGGTAGAAATGCACAAGAATCTTTCAGAAAAAATATTCCCGAAATTAAAAGTGGGACTCATACATGGGCGAATGAAAAAAGATGAGAAAGATGGAGTCATGGATGCTTACGCCCGGAATGAAATTCACATACTGATCTCCACCACAGTGATCGAAGTGGGGATCGACATTCCTAATGCCACGGTCATGCTGATTGAACACGCCGACCGCTTTGGTCTTACCCAACTCCACCAACTTCGAGGCCGAGTGGGCCGGGGTAGTGAAAAAAGTTACTGCATTCTCGTCCGCCGGAATTTCACGGACAATTCGAAAAAACGCCTGAGTATCATGGAATCCACCAATGACGGTTTTGTGATTTCTGACGAAGATTTGAAAATTCGGGGACCGGGAGAATTTTTCGGCATCCGCCAGAGTGGTTTCTTGAAATATAAAATTGCCAATATGGTGACCGATGGGCCCATCTTAAGAAAAGCAAGACAAGCCGCTTTTCAAATAGTGAAAGCTGATCCCAATTTGAATCAACCGACCCATGAACTCATTCGTACTCGATTTATGATGGAATATCAGGATAAACTGGAGCGGGCGAATATTTCATGATTCAAAATTAATATTGGAGATTCAATATATCATTGGATATGGTGTATTTTCACCGGCTGTTTTTGAAACATTTTTATTCAAATTGAATACAAGCCACTCAAGAGGAGAATCATGGCCGAAGAACAAATAAAAAAAGAAGATCAATTATTTATCCATTTGGTGAATACATTCGTGCAAAGTGCATGGATATCTCTGGGGAAAGTTAAAAATCCTGTCACCGATACTTTAGAGCGAAACCTGGAACAGGCTACCTATTATATCGACTTACTGGATATGCTTCAGACGAAAATGAAGGGAAACCTCAGTGAATGGGAAGAACAATATATTATCCATAGCTTGAGTGAACTAAAACTCAATTTCATCGATGAACAAAAGAAGGGGGCAGGGGCCCCAGAGGGTTCAGGGGAACCCACGGGTGCAGAATCATCAGAATCTGATGATCTTGAAAAGTCAGCCGAAAAGAAGACAGAAAATCCTGAAGTTAAAGAAAAGCCCAAGGTGAAAAAGAAAGCTAAAAAGGCGACCAAAAAAGAGAAGAAAGATTAAAATTTGATTCATTCTGATTATATAAAACTCAATCGCATGTTTGCCGGGATAGCCTTGGTGTTATCCTTTGTAGTTTACTTTTTAACCATGGCAGACACAGTACCATACTGGGATTCGGGCGAATTTATTGCCACTTCATTTATTTTAGGTGTACCTCATCCACCGGGAAGTCCCCTGTATTTAATCATCGGCCGTGTTTTTTCCATGATTCCTTTCAACCCGGATATTGCCTTCCGGATCAACTTGATATCACCTGTGGTCAGTGCATTGGCCGTCATGTATCTCTATCTTTCAACCGTAAAACTCATTTCGAACTATCGTGGTAAAATTGAATCCACCATGGATGCCATTATTACATTTGGCGGTTCTTTTGTGGGTGCGCTTACATTTGCATATACGGACTCTCATTGGTTCAATGCAGTGGAGGCAGAAGTATATGGGTTTTCTACATTTTTTACGGCCATTGTGGTTTGGTTGATTCTCCACTGGCAAGAACGGGCTGATGAAAAGGGAAATGAACGATACATTCTCATTATTGCCTATATGATTGGTTTAGCCACCGGAATTCATTTGTTGAATCTTTTGACGCTCCCATTTATTGCATTGATTATTTATTTTCGAAAATACGAATTTTCCTATAAAGGATTTCTGATTACGTCCGTCATAACCGGTGCGGTATTTTTGGTAATCAATACAGGAATTATCAACGGTATGCCAAAGTTGGTGAATGCCATTGGATTAAATCTTGTGGTTGTCCTTAGTTTAATTATTGTGGGTGGAATGATTTTCACGATTATCCAAAAACAATTTCGATATGCATTGGCCCTCACATCCATTGTACTCATTTTAATTGGATATTCCAGTTATGCCACTATTTTCATTCGCTCCGGTCAACAACCAGCCATTAATGAAAACGATCCTTCCACTGTACCTCGTGCCATTGCCTACATGGAACGGGAACAGTATGGCCAAATGTTTCAATTTCCCCGCCGTTATACAGGATTACCACCAAAACATGAAGTGGTGGGTCGTCCTGCTCAGGGAGGTCGCGAATATTCCTCCAGTCAGGAACGAAAATATAAATCGTATCGGATGGATAAGCAGTGGAGTTATTTCTGGAATTACCAGATTAAGAAAATGTATTGGCGATATTTTTTATGGCAATTCGCCGGGCGAGGCCCCAGTACCGAAGAATGGGTAACAGCCTATGGTGCAAATACCAAAGAGGATGGTGTCGATTGGTTTCAGTTTGGTTTTCCTCTGGCATTTCTATTTGGTCTTTGGGGGATGTTTTACCATTTTCAGCGAGATCGAGAGCAGGCATTTTCAGTATTCAGTCTATTTCTCATGATGGGGCTCGCTATAATAATTTTTGTAAATCAAGACAATCCTCAGCCACGGGAACGGGATTATTCTTATGTAGGGAGTTTCTTTGCATTTTCCATTTGGATCAGTATTGCAGTTGCAGCCTTGGGGGACAAAATTCGGGTTTTATTGAAAAATAAACCAATCTCTAATAATGCTGTCATGGGTACCATGGCTATTTTGCTTGTGGCAATGCCGGGTATGATGCTGAAGGCCAATTATCATGAGCATGATCGGTCTGATAATCGGTTGGCATGGGATTACAGTTATAATATTTTACAATCATGTGAGCCAAATGGAATTTTGTTCACCAATGGCGATAACGATACATTTCCCCTCTGGTATTTGCAAGAAGTGGAAGGGATACGGACGGATATTACCATCGCCAATCTCAGTCTCCTGAATACAGAATGGTATATTCGCCAACTGAGGGATTCCCGAAGGGGACGGGTAGATCAGGAAGGCCGTGAAATGGAACGGTTTATTAATATGTCGAATACCCAGGTGATGGATGTGGCTTCAGGATTACAGCCATGGAAGGCTCGGAATGTGCAAATTCCAACACCTAAGTCAGATAAAAATAAAAATGGATTTATTCAATGGAAAGTGAATCCCACTTTTGCCGGTGCCGCCCTTATGGTGAAAGATATGATGATATTAAAAATCATCAACGATGCTCAATGGAAATACCCTATTTATTTTGCTGTAACTGTCCCTGCTTCAAACCGGCTTGGATTGGAACCATTTTTGGAAATGGAAGGATTGGTTTACCGATTAAGACCCCATAATGTGGATGGGAGGAATCCGATTAATGAAAATAGAATGTGGACCAACCTTATGTCCGGCTATGGTTCTGAAATTTGGGAACAGGATTTAGAAGCAAATGATTGGAATGAAGTCGAAGATGAAATTTGGTCCAAGAGTTATAAACCAGGATACCTATTCAGAAATCTGGGTAGGGAAGATGTTTTTTATTTTCCTACCACCAATATCCGCCTGCTTCAAAATCTTCGCAGCGCATATATGCAATTAGCCGCATTCCATTATATGGCATTTAAGGATCATGAAAGGTCCGACAAGGAACAGTCAGAAATTCACCGTGACAAAGCATTGGAAGTGCTAGTGAAAATGCAGGACAATATCCCTGAAAAAACCATTCGGTACGATTCTAAAGATTTGTATTACCAGGTTGGGCGCATTTTTGGTGAATTGGGGAACAAGGATGAATTAAGACGGATTTTAGGCAATCTAGTTAATAGAGAGGATTTAAATACTCGAGACCGATTAGATTATGGTCAAGTATATATTTCGCAATTGGATTCATTTGAAATGGGTCGCACTATTTTTGAAGATTTATATAATGATTTTAAAGATATTGAAAATGGCGATCGTCGCGCGACTCAAAAGGAAATGGAAGCATGGCGGCAGAGTTTCACTCAAATTGTTTCCTCTCTTGTTTTTACCTATAAAAAATTGGATATGGAACCCAAAGCTGAAGCAGTCTTGGCTGACTGGCTGGATAAAAACCCCAACGATCCGGTCGCCCAAAAATTGATGGAAGAACTGAAAAAGGAAGAAGTAAAAAGTAAAAAGGAATAAAGTGAAAGTATGTCTGGTGTGATAAAATTTCCTTTTTCCTTAATATCCTCCCCATAATGTCTAACTCAAAAATATCGTTAATTATTCCTCATTGGAATGGCATTGATGTTTTATCAGAATGTTTAGATTCACTGGCACAAACAGAATATTCTAACTTCGAAATTATTGTAGTGGATAATGCCTCCACCGACGGCAGTCCTGACTGGGTGAGCCTGAATTTCCCCCAAATAAAATTGATCGAAAATAACCAAAACTATGGTTATGCCGGCGGGTGCAATCGCGGAGCGAAAGTTGCATCTGGTGACTATCTTGTTTTTCTGAATAATGATACAGTTCAAGAAAAAAACTGGCTGGATAGCTTGGTTGACTTCATGAATCTTAATCCGAATGTGTCGGCGGTTCAGCCCAAAATTCTAAATTATTATGACCGATCCAAATTTGATTATGCTGGCGGTGCTGGCGGTTGGCTAGATATTTTAGGATTTCCCTTTGCGCGAGGACGCGTATTTTTTGAACGGGAAAAAGATGAGGGGCAATATGATCGGATGCGTCCAATCTTTTGGGCTAGTGGGACAGCTATCATGGTTCGGACGTCCGATTTTGAAACAGCCGGTGGATTTGATGAAACTTTTTTTGCTCATCAAGAAGAAATTGATTTATGCTGGAAGTTCCGCCTTATGGGGAAGGAATCATGGGCTATTCCAAGTTCTGTGGTGTACCATAAAAATGCTGTTACGCTGCCTATGTTTTCCCGTCAAAAACAATACTTAAACCACCGCAATTCACTCCTAATGGTTTTGTCCAATTATAGTTTGCCCTTGACTTTATATATAACACCCATCCGGTTGGCGTTGGAGTGTATAGCATTAGTCTATTCCTTGGTTCGTCTGGATATGAACCATTTCTTCGGTATTATTCAATCACTATTTTGGCTTGTCTCTCACCCTCATATTATTTGGAAGCGACGACGACTCGTAAAACTGATTCGGGTAGTAAAAGATAAAAAAGTTCTACCCTGGTTATATTGGGGTAGTGTGGTATTTGACTATTACATCCGCCGGAAAAAACGATCCGCGGAGATTGTTAAAGAGTAAAGCTGAATCTATTTTTTAAAATCCCTGAGATATATTTTTTTATTTTCCTGATCGATGTCAGCCAGATACCGCAGGGACTCTTCCTGTCCTAAAATGGTCAATTTATGGGAGATATCCTTGGCGTGTGCTTTTAGAAAATATTGCATCCGACCGACGGGAAAACCATAGACTATCTTTTTCAGTCCATCCATCATATAGCCGAATTCCCTTAGCGCTGCATCCGGTTTGCCCTGATCGAATAAATTCATAGCCACATAGTAAGCAAACCGTGCTTCTCGGAGCCCCTTATTCCCTGTGATTTCTTTTAATAACTGTACGCGGGCAGACCATCCTTTGGGAAAATCAGATGCCATTCCCCGGAGCGCGATTTCACGTGCTTGATCATAAGCATGATTTCCCCCATAAAAATTATACGTATCCATATATCCGGCCAACATGGTGTAGGCATAATAAGCCAAAAAGCTACCTAAAGGATCAAAAATAACAGGATCATATTGTATCGATCTGCCAGAATTATAATAAAATTGAACGGATTTATCAAAATAACGAAGGTCCATACCATCAGAAATGAGGACTTGGGCGTGAAATGTTTTGAGGCCCCCTTTCTGGGCCACACCCTGGAATACGAGGGAAATATGCAATGGAATATTGAGACCTTGATAATCTTCATGCCAGATTCGTCCGGAGAAAAATCGAGCCACTTCATCTTTAAGAGAAGATACCTCCTGCCTTTCACTGGCCCGAAGGAGGCGGTCATCAATGGTAATATCTACTTTTCCGAATTGAGAAAAGGCCATAGTGGAAGAGATTATGAGTGAGATTAGAATTCTCATGGCTGGAAAATAGGGTGATTTATCGAAGGAAAAAAGGGTGGTATAAAATTTCAGCACCGTAACAAAACTTCGGTATGCTACGTCTCTACCAAAATTGTATTAATTTTAATGATGGCAAACATTCAACATTTACTGGATTCCCAACCGGGACCAAAATTGATCCTTGAAAAAATAGGAAAAATTGCTGTAGCATACAAAAAAGAAGTGTATGTGGTTGGGGGTGTTGTCCGCGATTTATTCCTGAATCGAAAATTGAAAGAGATTGACCTTATGGTCGTTGGCGATGGAATCGAATTTGCGAATTTGCTGGCTAAAAAAATGGGGATCAAAAAAGTCATTCCATTCCCTAAGTTTTCAACGGCTCATATTCCTTCCCGGCCCATACCGATTGAAGTGGCCGCTGCTAGGGAAGAATCCTATAATGATGATTCCAGGAAGCCAAAAGAGATTGTTTATACAGATTTGAAGGGTGATCTATTAAGACGGGATTTTACAGTGAATGCCATGGCCATGAGTTTACTCCCGGATAAATTTGGGGAACTCCACGATCCCCATAATGGTGTGAAAGATTTAATGGCGAAACTATTGGTCACGCCGCTGGACCCGGATGAAACATTTTCAGAAGATCCGTTGCGGATGATGCGGGCTGCCTATTTTGCATCGGGCCTTGGTTTGAGGATTGAAAATGAATGTTTTGAATCTATGAAACGACAGGCAAAGCGAATCCAGATTGTTTCTCAAGAACGGATTACGACTGAATTCACTAAAATATTATCGACACCCAAACCATCAGTTGGGCTCAAAATTTTGCAAAAAGTGGGTTTAATGGAATTCATTTTTCCGGAGATTCATGTCATGGTTGGCATGGATCAAACGGGCGAATGGCATCATAAAGATATATTTCAGCATACCATGCAAGTGGTGGATAATGCAGCCCAGCTTTCAGATAAAATGAAACTGCGATTTGCGGCCCTTGTCCACGATATTGCGAAACCAAACACACGGCGGATCGATAAACTGAAAGGGTACACATTTCATGGCCACGATGCTGTGGGAGAGCGGATGCTGAATAAGGTAGCCAGACGAATGAAACTGTCCAATGAATTAAAGGATTACCTGAAAAAATTAACATTGCTTCATCTACGCCCCATTGCATTGGCAAAAAAAGAAATCACAGATTCCGCCATTCGAAGGGTCATGGTTACTGCCGGTGAGGATTTGGATGATTTGCTTACCCTATGTCGCGCCGATATCACCACAAAGAATCCGAATAGAGTTAAAAAGTATATGGGAAATTTTGAACGGGTAGAAGCCAAAATGCAGGATGTAAATGAGCGGGATTCTCTCAAAGGGTTCCAATCACCAGTCCGGGGGAAAGAAATCATGGCCGAATGCGGATTAAAAGAAGGCCGCGTAGTGGGTCTGATAAAAAAAGCAATCGAGGATGCAATTTTAGATGAAAAAATTGATAATACCTATGAGGCTGCCTTTACGTATTTTATGGAGATAAAAGATCGTATAAAATCTGATAATATTAACGACTTGCCAAATGCAAGCGGGAGATCATGAAAAAAACTTATTTTCTTCAATTATTACTTTGTTTATCCATTGGATATGGACAGGAAATTTCCGGATCAATCAAGGATAAAATAACCAATGCATCACTCAATGGCGTGAATATAACGGTTGAAAATTCTGATTATGGTGTATCTAGTGACAAATCAGGGAACTATATGCTGGATGTATCGCCTTTTGAAACAGATCAAATGGTGAAATTTCAGCATATTGGTTATAATGAAATATCGATATCAATTGGAAAACTTGAGAAGTCACCGCACATCAAACTTAAACCCCGCGTCCTTCAATTTGAAGCAATTGAAACCTCAGGAGAGAAACGAAAAGCAGCCATAGAAAAGGATTTACCTCAGACAGTTTCTATTATTCAGGCTGAGGCGTTTGAATTGCGGGCGTTCGTGGATGCGGCTGATTTGTTGGCCACTGATCAGAGTGTCCAAATAGAAGAATCTCTCAGTGGCAGAAAAACGATATCCATTCGTGGTGGGAATGCAAATGATGTGCTTGTACTTTATAATGGATTTCGTCTCAACCGTCCATATGATAATGTATTCGATTTATCTTTAGTGGATATGCAAAATGTAGAACAAATTGAAATTGTAAAGGGCGGGCATTCCATCCTTTACGGTCCCGATGCTTTTTCAGGTGTGGTGAATATTGTTCCCAAAAACACCAAAGATAAACATGTGGGTTTTTCTCAACAATTTGGAACTTACGATTCAGGATTTTGGAATGTAAATGGCCAAGTTCAATTAAAGAATACTTTTTTATCTCTCAGTAATAAAAAGGGGACCTATAAAAGGATATTTGAAGGTCTTGAAATAGAAAACAGTGGTTTGTTTTCTGATTTAACACACACTACTGTAGATATAAATAACAAGATTAATGGGAATAAAATTACAGGTAACCTGGAATTCAATCTCACCCGAGATTTGCAAACATTTAAAAATACGCGAGATTTTAATACCATTAATTCCACCAATGATCTTTTTGGCGTCAAATTCAATGGTGTTTTAGGCTTTCTAGGGGAAGTAGATATTGCATTTGCCAATCACGGGGTAACTGAAATTCAAGGTTTGAATAGTTATACAGGGATGGTATCCAGGAATTTGGATCATAATGCCCGAAAAGTGGAAACAAGAAAATATATCGATTTGAATCGATTTGAATGGATGATAGGTGTCCAAATGGAAAATTCCGTCTTAAAATTCTGGGATGATCGAAATCTTACAAATGTGAATCAAGTCGGGTTAAAAGGTGCCACATTGAATCGAGACCAAGTTGGCGTTGCTACCGTTTTGAAACTGCATTCAAAAGGAGATGATGATGGCCGATGGCTTACAGATTTGGATGTAAGTTATCGTCAAGACAGGGTGAAAGATTATAAATCAGATTTGGTATATCGAAATGATCATATTGGCGGTACAGAAGATTTGGCATTTATGAAGTTTGGGGATAATAGTTGGCAAAATAACATTTTCAAACTATCTACCATCGCATCAAAACGCTCTCCGGGGCAAACCATGGCATTTTGGGTCACCACTGGAAATAATATTAAATTTCCCACTCTCCAACAACAGATCAGTCTCACAGATATTCCTGTGGATCAGCCGCGAGCACTCGTACCCGAAAAAATGAAATCATTAGAAATTGGTGTGAACCTAGTTAGTCAACCCAAAGATGTACCTAACATTGATCAAATTGAATTTCAAGGTAGTTTTTTTAGGAATGATTATTCAGATAAAATGCGTGTGACCTATTTACTGGGAATGCCGGTGGGATTTTATGAAAATATAGGGCATGCCAATATGATGGGCATTGAGGGAAAAATAAAAATGAAGGCTTACGGTGGACGTGTATTCGGTGATATGGCCTTTTCAAAATATGATGTATCCGATTTGAGTGCATTCCCATTTAAATCCACCTTTAAAGTAACCGCAAGTATGACGGCGAAATGGAAATACTTTTCCATCGGTTCTCGTTGGTTCCAAGAGGGAGAACAGGTGGGTATGATTCACGTGCCTGATAAAGGGTTTAATGAAATTGAGCTTCCCTCATTTTCCAATTATGATATTTATTGGACCCTCAAAGTAAATATTGGTCCACTCAAAGGTCAATTAGCTTACTCCGGAAGAAATTTGAAAAAGAATAAAACATCCCTTGATGGTTTATTGCTTAGAGACACTCGAGAGTATTATACATTTAGCACAGAATTTTAATGAAAAGAATAACCTTACTCAGCACTATCCTCATCCTTTTCTCATGCACAGAAAATCCATTTGGTGGAAATAAAAAAATAGCCAATAGAACGATTACGGGGAGAGTTGTTCTTGATCGTGTTGAAAGCTACCCCAATGGATTCCACGATGGTGTGTTCGTTTGGTCTGAAGGGCTAGGCCTCCAGGCAACAACAGATATTGATGGTACATTTGAATTGGTACTTACCGCATCAAGCGAACAATCCAGTGGTGCCATTGTGGACGGAGATTATACCATTCATTTCTTTTTGGGTAATTACCTCATATCTAATATATCGGTATCATTTGCCGCAGGACAGGTAGTCAATGATAGTAAACTCATTAATATAAAAGGCGAAATTTTAAGAGATATTTCTCTCACAAGGGTTTTGGGTGTGCACACATCCATTTCGCCGAAAATAATCACATCCGGATTTGATAGTGAGGTAGAAGTTATTATCGAACTTACGCCGGACCGTCCACCTATTTTCATGAACATAAGAAAAGTTGTCACCCAAAGGGACGAAATTTATACAGGCCTATTATTCAAGGATGAAGAAACCAATAAGTTGATGTATTCTGTCGATATTGATACAGCCTCCACAATGAGGGAATTCATCGCCGGTCCCACCAAAAAAATCGTGATTAATTTTGATTATGTGAATGTGAATCTCCCTACGGGAAATTACGAAGTGATTCCCTATTTTATGATTGATAGAAAGGATATTCCTCAAGGTATTCTTAGCGCATTAGGGGCAGGGTATAATACTTTTTCAGAAAACTTTTTTAACCTTCCATTCTATCGAACCGGAGGAAAACTGGTGGTTCAATAAAAATGAAATGGACTGCTTTACCATTTTACGTTATTTTTCTTTTCTTAGGGGCGTGCGAGGATAATCCATTTTTTGGGGATGACAAAATTCCAGAACGTGAAATTACGGGAAGGGTCTCCCTGCAATTTTCAGAGAATCACAGTGAAATTTATGTTTGGTTAGAAGGGACAGAACTTATTACCCAAACCGATGAAAATGGCGATTTTAAAATGCCATTACCAACATCCAGTGAACAGGGTACAGGGTCCATCGTAACTGGAACATATAAATTATATTTTTACTTGGCAAACTATCGGCTGGAATATGTGACAATAGAATTATTAAATGGAGAAGTGGTCGAGGATCTATCTACAATTAGCAAAGAAGGTGAACTAAAAAGAATCGTATCGCTTAAGAATATCCTAACGCTTGATACAAAAATAAGTCCCCAATCATATATTTTAACCGAGGATGATTCTATTACAGTTAATGTAAAATTAAATTCGAATAAACCTGAAGTTTTTATTAATACGATTGTAAGGGTATATGACCGGGGATATGTCGTTCGAACTGGGTTTTTAATTTATAATGACAATCACCAATTAATTCAAAGTATTGATATAGAAGGATCAAAAAAAAGACGAGAGGCAGTCATGTCTCCAAGAAAAGAATGGACGGCCGAATTTCCATTAAATAAATCCTTTTACTCCTCTAATGGTGAATATAATGTTATTCCATATATAGTGGTGGACAGATCGGATGTACCCCCAAAACTTGAATCGCTTATTGGGGCTAACCAAAAATCATTTGATCAGAATTTTATACTGTATCCCTTGAAGCGTACTGGCGGCAAGTTCGTAGTTCAATAATATATCGAAAAACAATAAATATTTATTGATTAAAGGTGGTGGTTGAATTAATTTCACCGCCCGATTTTAATCATTGAGAGGATTGTTTTGTCAAAAAATCTAAATAATAAATTAGTTGCTGCGGCAGAAATTGTGTTACGCATAATCTGGTATCTGTCTATTGCAGGAACCATTTTTTTTATGGGAAAAATGTTACTCGGCCCAGTATTGGGAATAACAGAATATACTTCAGGCCTAATCACACCTATTGAATTTTCCGTGAATGAACAGGGAACTGCTACATTTGATTCTGATCAAACGGTTCCGGTCCAAATTAATAATGCCAAAGGATATTTTCGAATCGACAGGCCGATTCCCACCACGCTCATAGTCGTGTTTTTTCTTATGAACTTAGTGGTCTCGGGGTTGATTTTATGGGTGATTTATGTCTTGTGGAAAATTGTACAGTCTGTTAAACAAAAAAATCCATTTATTGTTTTAAATGGCCGGCGTCTTCGAATTATTGCTTTCTCAATGATTGGAATTGAGCTAAGCCAAGGACTTGCGAATTTGATTAAAATGTTATATTTGGCACCACGATTACAATTTGAAACCATTATCATTCAGTCAAAAATCCATGTCAGTTTTCATGTAATTGTGGCCGGGTTAGTCATTCTTGTAATCGCAGAAGCTTTTCGTATTGGAGTGGAAATGAAAGAAGAACAGGAACTCACCGTATAATGGGTATTCGCATTAACCTGGACGTGATGATGGCTAAAGCCAAGATACCTCTTGGTGATTTGGCAGAACGGGTGGGAATTACCCAAGCGAATTTGTCCATCCTTAAAACGGAAAAAGCCAAAGCAATACGATTTTCAACGTTAGAAAAAATATGTGAAGAATTGGGTTGTCAACCGGGGGATATCCTGGAATATGAACCAGATGAAAAAAATGAAAATGATTGACAACCAAAGGAACATTTTTGAGTCTAAGACGTGGCAGGTCTTAGATATTTTATCATAATAGAGGTAGGAGAATATAATGTTTGGAACAATGATTAATGCCATCACCGCACCCGGTGAAACATTTGAAATCATCGTTAAAGAATTTAACTTGAAACAAGCCTTAATGCCCATTGCCTTACTCATGGGTTTAGCAGTGGTTTCCGGGTTTGTACTTCAGGATTTAATTGCGGATATGCAATGGGAACAAATTGAAAAAAGCATCGAAGGAAATACGCAGATTTCCGAAGAGCAAAAAGATGAAATACTTTCAAAACAATACGATAGGGTTTATTCAGAAACAGGTATGAGTGCCATTTTTACTTATATAAGTATGGCAATCTCTTGGCCCATGCGGATCGCCTTTTGGTCTCTGTTTGCCATGCTTGCTGCTAATTTATTTTTAGGGGGCGGAGGAAAATTTGGTCAAATATTTACAGTAAGTGCATTTGCTTATATGCCATCGGTGATTGAATATATCATCAAAACACCTATTCAGTATATTTCTGACAATATGATGATTTTTACGGGATTGGGTGCCTTGGGCATTGGTGAACAGGGAGATTTCATTAACAGTTTTCTTGCAGGGTTGGATATCTTCGCTTTCTGGCGTGTATTCCTCATGGCTGTAGGGGTTGGTATTCTTTATAATAAAACGACCAAAACTTCATTAACCGTTATGACAGGTTTATGGATATTTGGTTTGGTCGTATTTGCGGGAATTGGGGCAGCAGTTTCAGGCATGTTTGGATAAGAAAGGACATAACAATTATTAAACGACTATTATTTTTGATCCCTTTTACCATTGGGATCAGTCAATCCTATTCTCTGGGGGAAGCGATTGAAATTGCTTTAGAGAACAAGGAAGCGTTGAAAACATCGGCATTGGATTTACAATCATCCAGACAAGGTGTTAAAGGCTCTTACAGTAGGATTTTGCCCTCACTCCGGTTTTCGGGAAACATGAGCGAGTCTCGGTTTCCCGTACAGACCGGAGGTTATAATGAAACCACCGGAGAAATTACCTTAGACAAGATTAGCAGCCTAACAAGCTCATCTTCCAGTATTTCTCTTTCGCAGAATATTTATGATGGTGGTGTGTGGTGGAATACCATACGTCAGGCTAAAAACAGTTTTCGTATCGCAGAACAGTTTGACCGTCAGGTGATCACCAATATTATTCGAAACGTACATTCAGCCTATTTCAATTATCTCAAGGCTTCGCAGTTACTCGATGTAGCTCGATCTAATCTCATGAGTTCACAACAGCAGTTAGCATTGGCGGAACAAAAATATGAATTAGGTTCAGCGAAAAAAACAGATCTATTAAAAGCAGAAGTACGGTTTGGTCAGGCGAGAGTAGATGTAATTAATAATGATGCAATGCTCCAAAATGCATACCGTACTTTGAAAAATGCCATGGGGTTAATAGGGACAGATCGAGATTTTTCTGTCGAAGAAGTGGAAATACCCTTGGAGATCATTCCTGAAATTGATACTGGATTTGAACTGATTCAAAAATTTAATCCAAGCGTTAAAGCGAAGCAATATCAAATCACAAGCGCAGAACTTAGTGCAAAAATTGCCAAAGGATCTCGTTTGCCCACCATTAGTGCAAATGCCAGTTATTCCGGCAGTGCAGAAAATCTCGGCGATGCAATTACCAACAGTTTTAATGATCAAAAACGGGTCAATACAGGATTGTCTATTTCTGTTCCAATATTTTCAGGAAATAGTATCAGCACTCGAATTCAACAGGCGAAGATTGCTGTGGATAAACAAGAATCGGAATATTTGACCCAACTACAAGATCTATCCGTCCAATTGCAAAGTATGGTTGATCAATTAAATAATTACCAGGAAATTATCCCAATCAATGAAACTGTTCTCATTTCTGCAGAGGAAGATTTAAAACTGGCGCAGGTGAGATATACCCAAGGATCCACAATTATTTTAGAAGTGTTGGATGCGCAGGTTTCGGTAGTACGGGCGAGGTCATCTCTGATTCGTTCAAAATATGACGCTTATATTGAACAAGCAAATTTAAAAGCCCTTTTGGGAACACTGGATACGAATAAATAAATTAGAGGAGAAAACAGTGGCTAAGAAAAAATTAACTAAAAAGAAAAAATGGCTCATCTTTGGCGGCGGCGGCGTATTACTCGCTATACTGATTGCAGTAAGTCTGGGTAAAAAAGATGATGATGCTATCAAAGTGGAAACGGAAAAAATTGTTCGACAAACAATCATTCATAAAGTGAATGCAAGTGGAAAGATCAAGCCGGAAACAGAAGTAAAAATCAGTGCCACTTCATCGGCGTGGATTGATTCTATTACGGTGGAGGAAGGTGACCATATAAAAAAAGGTCAGCATTTAATTACGCTGGATCGGAAACAATTATTGTCCAATTATAATTCGGCAGCATCTTCTGTCCGATCTGCAAAAGCACGGTTAAAGCAAGAATTGGCCAGTAAGAAACGTGTAGAATCCATGTACGAACAAAATTTAGCATCGGACCAGGAATTGGAAGCGGTAGAAGCATCTTACGAAATAGCTAACAGTTCCCTTGCCCAGGCAAAATCCAGCCTTGAATCGAGAGAAGATGATTTGAACAAAGCACGGATTGTGTCACCTCAAGATGGGATTGTTACAGCAGTCAACAAAGAAGTGGGCGAAATGGCCGTGGGGGGCATGTTCCAAGCTGAAGTGCTTATGATTATCGCCGACTTGAATCGGATGGAAGTCATCGTTGATGTGAATGAAAATGATGTCGTTTCTGTTTCTCAAGGGGATACAACAGAAATTGAAATTGATGCATTTCAGGATACAATATTTTATGGTATAGTCAGTGAAATTGCACATATGGCGCAATCATCTTCAGTAGGATCTGCAGAGCAGGTGACCAATTTTGAAGTCAAAATTCGGATGATACAAGTGCCAGACGGGATTCGTCCCGGCATGAGCGCCACCGCCAACATAATTACAGATAAAAAAGATGATGTGTTGGCTATACCAATTCAAAGTTTGACGGTCAGGCCGGAAGGATCTGAAAAATTATCTTTTGGTAAAGGCAAGCGCTCAGGTAAAAAAGATGGTGCAAAAAAACCGAAGGCGAAGAAAATGGAAGAGTTGGTATTTGTCATTGCAGAAAACCCCGGAGGTGTGCTCCGAAATGGTGTTGTGTCTGAATTGGATGACAAAAAAGGTAAAAAGAAAAAATCACCGAAGGGTGGAAAAGTGGTTCATATTCGACCTGTTAAAGTGGGTATTTCATCTGAAACCCATTATGAAGTACTGAGCGGCATCGATGAAGGGGAAGAAATTGTTACGGGGAGTTATCGTGCCATCAGCAAAGATTTGGCTCACAATAAAGCAGTTACCACTGGTGAGAATGATGAAAGCGATAAAAAGGGTTTTAATATTTCGATCAAAACCTCAAAGTCCGATTGACCATGGCCGATCTCATATCACTTAAAGAAATCAAACGCTATTATGATGTGGGTGGGGAAGTGGTCCGCGCATTAGATGGGATTGACCTGACAATCAATCATAATGAATACATTTCCATTATGGGTCCGTCGGGCTCGGGAAAATCTACCCTTATGAATATGATCGGTTGTTTAGATACACCGACAGAAGGAATATATGAATTTGAGGGGGAACTCGTCCATGAAATGGATGATAATCAATTGGCGTCCATTCGGAACAGGAAAATTGGATTTGTATTCCAGACCTTTAATTTATTGCCAAAAGCGACAGCACTGCGAAATGTGGAAGTGCCATTAATCTATGCAAATATGGCTAAGAATGACAGAATCGAAAAAGCCAAAAAAGCGCTCATTGCCGTAGGATTAGAAGAGCGGATGCATCATAAGCCCAATGAACTTTCAGGTGGACAGCGGCAGCGTGTGGCCATCGCCCGGGCCTTGGTAAATGATCCCTCCATTTTATTAGCAGATGAACCTACGGGAAACCTGGACTCCAAAAGTGGTACTGAAATCATGAAAATATTAGACAAACTCCATAATGCCGGCAATACGATAATTTTGGTGACACATGAAGAATATATTGCGGAACATGCGGATCGGACCATTAACTTATTTGACGGAAAAATCAAAGACGATATTCGATCTGCAAAGCGCAAAGTTGAAGCATAGTGACCGGGAACATGAACACAGAGATCACAAAGGACACAGAGAACCACAGAGTAAAAATTAATTTATATCTCTGTGCCTCTCTGGGCTCTCTGTGTAACCAACCATGCTAGGATTATTCTGGGAAAATCTGCGTATCTCCCTTGGCTCAATCTTTGGGAATAAATCTCGCTCAATTTTAACGGCCCTGGGTATTGTCATTGGTGTTTTATCTGTCACCTTGATGGGTACACTTATTTCAGGATTGGATCGTACTTTCGAAAAAAGTATGTCCTTCCTCAGTCGGGATGTTTTAATTATCAGCCGCATGGATTGGTTCGGCGGTGATTTTGATTGGTGGGAATTGAGAAATCGTCCGCGCATTAAAGAAGATTATGTGGAACAACTCCGAGAGAAATCCCAGTTTGTTGCTGCGGTTGCACCCATGTCCGAGCGAGGCGGTAGTATCATTCGGGGAGATTTACGTACAGACACACGTTTCTTTGGTACGACACCAGAATATATGGCCACAAATGAATCCGCTGATGTAGTGATAGGACGTTATTTTACCGATGGAGAAAACAGGTCTGGTTCCCGGGTGCTGGTGATTGGCGGCGATGTGGCAGATGGGTTATTTCCTGACGAAGATCCCATTGATAAATATGTCAAAATTGGTTCTCATAAATTTCGGGTGATTGGTGTTCTCAAAAAGCAGGGGAAATTTATGGGGTTATTTAGCCTGGATAACCAGGCGGTAATGCCTTTAGGCACCTATAAACGATTGTTTTCGCGCCGGGGTTGGATGAATGTGAGAGTCAAGGTGAATACGGATAATTACGACGAAGCGAAAGAAGAAATCTATGGCGTTATGCGACAACTTCGTGGCCTAAAACCCTTGGAAAAAGATGACTTTGCCATCAATCAATCCGCCACCATGGAAGCACAATATAAAGCAATTAAACTGGCAATCGGTGGCACAGGATTATTTATTACGGCGCTATCTTTAATCGTAGGCGGCATAGGTATCATGAATATTATGTTTGTATCGGTTAAAGAACGAACGCGAGAAATTGGTGTTCGAAAAGCATTGGGTGCAACCCAGTCTATGATTCTGGGGCAATTTCTAATGGAGGCGGTTTTAATTTGTCTCATTGCCGGATTGGTGGGCATGGGATTGGCCGGGGGTTTAAGTCTCCTTATTAATCAATTTTTTCCATCCTCAATGCCTGTAGGATTGGCAATTGGGTCTATTATCCTGAGCGTTGTAATTGGTATTGTTTCAGGTCTTGTTCCTTCTTACCAGGCTGCCCGCTTAGACCCCATTGATGCACTGCGATACGAATAATGGTAAAAAAATCTCATTTAAAAAATACCATTAAAGAAAGTTTTCGAATGGCTATCGAGTCCATTCGTCAAAACAAACTTCGATCCATTTTAACTCTCCTGGGGATCAGCATTGGTGTTTTTTCTGTGATTGGTGTTATGACGGCCATTCGCACTTTAGAATATTCAGTGAATTCACAACTGGATATTTTTGGTACCAATACATTTATGATTCAAAAATCCCCTGCGATACGAATTCATGGCGGTGGCAATGATAAAATCCGTAAACGGAAAAATATTCTATATGCTCATTATGAAGAATTAAAACAGCGGGCAAAACTGCCGCTGCGGGTCAGTGTGGTTGATGGGACCGGCGAAAGAAATATTCAGTATAAAGATAAACGGTTAAAGAAAACGGCAGAAGTGTCTGGTGTGGATGAGTGGGGTTTGCGTTCTTTCAAAACGTATCTCGCAGATGGACGAAATTTCATGGAAGATGATATTCGTTTTTATCGCAGTGTTACAGTTCTTGGCCCCGATTTAGCCGATATTCTTTTTCCCTTTGAAGATCCATTAGGGAAGGAAATTCAAATTAAGGGATTGGATTATACCGTTATTGGTATTACCGAAAGAAAGGGGCAGGCTTTCGGCCAGAGCCAGGATTATTTTGTAATGATTCCGATTTCAGTTTATATCCAACGGTTTTCCAATCGATGGACATCCCTCGGAATTAATGTTGAAGCAGAATCGACTGAATTGTATGAAAAAACCATGGATGAAGTGATTGGCCTCATGCGTGTTATTCGCAAGGTACCTCCCGAAGAAGAGAATGATTTTGAAATTATTTCCAACGAAGAACTCATGGAAACATTTGCCGGTTTTACCGGGGGCATAAAGCTATTTGCCGGAGCTGTTAGTGTGATTGCCCTTCTTGTGGCCGGAATCGGAATCATGAATATTATGCTTGTTTCCGTCACGGAGCGAATCAAAGAAATAGGCATCAGAAAAGCCATCGGCGCCACAAAGCGAGACATTCTAACCCAGTTCTTGATGGAGGCCGTTTTCTTGAGCCAATTCGGTGGTATTGTGGGCGTTATTTTAGGAATTGCCGGGGGGAACCTCATTGCCCTCGTTTTAAAAGTTCCTGCTGTGGTACCCATGGATTGGGCATTTTATGGCATGGCAGTATGTTCATTCATTGGTATTGGATTTGGTATTTACCCCGCTTGGCGTGCCGCTAATCTGGATCCCATTGAATCATTAAGATTCGAATAGTTCTCTCTTTATCTTTCTTGTAGCAGCAGGAAGGATCACCTAAATTTCCCCGATATTTTTCATTCAATTATTTTATGTTAAGCCACAGGTACAAGATTGGGGTAATTCGGTTGTATTTCACATTCGTCCAATCTCTGTCTCCATTAGCTATTAATGGTGACTTTTGATGAAAGCAATCGGCGTAATTCCGGCACGACTTTATTCTAGCCGGTTTCCTAAAAAAATTCTTCATCTCATTGATGGGAAACCCATGGTGGTTCATGTTTATGAACAAGCCCAAAAAGCAAAATCATTGGATTATGTGATCGTGGCCATCGATACTGAGGAAACAGCAAAAGCACTGAAACCATTTAAGGTGAATACTGTCATGACTTCTGAAAATCACGTCTCAGGTACAGACCGCATTCAAGAAACAGTGGCGGATTTGGATGCGGACGTGGTGGTAAATATCCAGGGGGATGAGCCTAAGATTGATCCGGCACTTATTGACAAATTAGTGGCCCAATTCGAGGATGAATCCATCCAGTTGGCCACAGCGGCGGGGAAGGATATGGATGCCAAAAAACTCACGGATGTAAATACAGTAAAAGTTTTGCTGGATGGGGATGGATTTGCAGTAAATTTCCGACGTGAACTAGTGGCAACTGAGGCCGGAGGATATTACCATCATATGGGGATTTATGCCTACCGTAAGGCAACATTAGAAAAATTCACCGCTTTGGCACCCTCCAAAAATGAGTTGGCGTTAAAGTTGGAGCAATACAGGGCATTGGATAACGGGATTCCCATTAAGGTGATCCTGGCAGATAAAGTGAACAAAGGCATTGATACGATGGACGATTTAAAAGAGTTTGATAGGATTTAATGGCGACGAAAAATCCAGTAAAATATATTTTTGTGTTGGGTGGTGTCATTTCCGGCTTGGGGAAAGGAATTGCCGCTGCATCCATTGGATATCTATTAAAGAGTGCTGGGCTGCGCGTCACGATTTTGAAATTGGATCCCTATTTAAACGTAGATCCCGGTACAATGAATCCTTATCAGCATGGGGAGGTATTTGTCCTGGATGACGGCTCTGAAACCGATTTGGATTTAGGTCACTATGAGCGGTTTATTGATGTGAATATGAGTAAAGATAACAACGCCACTACGGGACAGGTTTACAGCACCGTTTTGGATCGTGAACGGCGAGGCGACTATCTTGGCGCCACCATCCAGGTGATTCCCCATATTACCAATGAAATTATCGCCCGAATTAAAGCGGTCAATACGCCGAAGAAATATGATGTGGTTATCTGCGAAGTGGGTGGTACGGTGGGTGATATTGAAAGCCTTCCTTTTATGGAAGCGATCCGGCAATTATCCCTGGAAGTGGGTTACCACAACCATACCATTATGCATGTAACATTGGTGCCATATATCAAAGCAAGCGAAGAATTAAAAACCAAACCGACCCAGCACTCGGTCATGAAACTGCGGGAAATTGGTTTGACGCCAGACATGATTTTGGCTCGGACCGACCATCCACTCACAAAAGATGTGAAACAAAAAATTGGTCTCTTTGGAAATGTAAATCCAGACCATGTGATTGAAGGAACAGAAGTAAAAAGTATTTATGAAGTGCCCCTGACACTTTATAAGCAGAAGGTGGGAGATATTATCATGGAGCGCCTGGAGTTGTCAGGAAAGGTTGATGTATCTTATCTGGAAACTTTTATCAAAAAGTTCAAAAAACCGAAGCACCAAGTCAACATTGCCATGTGCGGGAAGTACACTGAACTTCCGGATGCCTACAAAAGTGTGCTGGAAGCATTTATTCATGGGGGGGTTGAAAATGATGCGCGCGTAAATGTGAACTGGGTGGCGACGGAAGATGTAAAATCGGATAAGGATGCTGAAAGAATTTTTAATAATATGGATGGCATTCTTTTGCTACCAGGGTTTGGTTCCCGAGGATCGGAGGGAAAAATTCTTTCTTGCAAATATGCCCGTGAAAATAATATTCCATTTTTAGGAATATGCCTTGGGCTTCAATGCGCTGTGATTGAGTTCGCCCGGAATGTTTGCGGATTGAAAGGGGCCAACAGTACTGAGTTTGATAAAAAGGCCCGCTACCCCGTTATTGACCTCATGGAATCCCAACGAGCCATTAAACGTAAAGGCGGCACCATGCGTCTGGGTGCTTATGATTGTAAAATTGAAACGGGGACGAAAACATTTTCTGCTTATAGAAAAAAGAATATTTCTGAACGGCATCGCCATCGCTGGGAAGTGAACAATCGTTACCGAGATCGATTGGAAAAAAATGGGTTAAAAATCTCTGGAATAAACAAGGAACTCAACTTAGTTGAAATCATTGAATTGCCAGATCACCCATGGTATGTAGCCGGACAGTTTCATCCAGAATTAAAAAGCCGTGTGAGTAAGGCACATCCGCTTTTCAGAGAATTTATAAAAGCATCAGTAAAACATTTAAATGAAAAATAAAAATGGGTAAACAGGTTACCATTAGCGATGTCACTTTTAGGGCTGGGGAACTACCCCTTATTGCCGGTCCTTGTGTCATTGAGTCCCGGGCCCATAGCTTGGAGATGGCAGAGGCGATTAAGATTGTCACAGAAAAATTAAAAGTCCCCTTTATTTTCAAAAGTTCATTTGATAAAGCCAATCGATCTACAGTTGGGTCATTTCGAGGGCTGAATATGGAAGAAGGGTTGAATATTCTTGCTGAAGTAAAAAGTGAAATAGGTGTCCCTGTATTGACTGATGTCCATCTTCCAAGTCAATGTCAAGCTGTTGGGGAAGTGGTTGATGTATTGCAAATCCCAGCTTTTCTTTGCCGTCAAACGGATCTTTTGGTTGCGGCAGGTGAAACGGGAAAAGCTGTCAATATAAAGAAAGGTCAATTCTTGGCACCGGGCCTTATGGCTCATGCAGCAGAAAAGGTTGCATCCACGGGGAATGACAATATTTTACTGACAGAACGAGGCGCGTCTTTTGGATATGACTTGATATCGGATATGACAGCCATACCCAAGATGCAATCATTGGGATATCCAGTGGTTTTTGATGCCACGCATTCAGCGCAAGTGCCTGGCAATGGCGCCAAGATCGGTCTTAAAGCAAAAAATATTATGCAGCCGATTGAGGATGTGGCGATTGTTAGTATGAATGACAATCTTCGTAAAGTCATTATTGATATGACAGAAAAACCTCAGGGTGCCGCATTGGTCATAGATGATGGTGACGCAACACTTTTGGGACTGATTACTGAAGGAGATCTACGGCGATGCCTGGCGGAAAATGGAGATATTGACCGGATGACAGTGAGTGATATTATGACATCTAATCCCGTTGCCATTAACATTGAAACATCGTTGAAAGATACGTTAAGCATAATGGAAGACCGAGAATCTCAAATATCCGTACTGCCAGTCATAAAGGGTGATTCAAATTTATGTGTGGGACTATTGCGCCTCCACGATGTGTACCAAACAAGTGGCCAACGAGAAATGATACCCACATTGGCCAAAGCAGCTGTGGCTACCGGTTGCGATGGTCTTTTCCTGGAAGTTCATGATAATCCAGAAAAAGCAAAATCCGATGCCTCCACTCAATGGCCATTAGAACAATTGGAAGATTTACTTATTACTTTGATAAAAATCCACAAAGCGGTGAATGGATGAGTTACGATATTAATAAAGTGAAAATGGTCATTTCAGATGTAGATGGTGTATGGACTGATGGGGCTATTTATAAAGGAAAAGATGGCATTGAGCTCAAACGATTTTGCGTTACGGACGGTGCCGGTGTTGCGTTACTCAGGGAAGCGGGGTTAGAATTAGCACTTATTTCGGGTCGTCACTCCGATGCCACTGCCGAACGTGCAAAAGAACTTAAAATAGATAATGTATATAACGGCACATTGAATAAAATTCCACCCTATAATGCTTTAAAAGAAAAATTTAATCTGACGGATGATGAAATTGCTTACATAGGCGATGATATGATTGACATTCCCGTTATGGAATTGGTAGGTGTTCCCATTGCGACGGAGAATGCATCCAACACTTGCAAGGCTGTTGCTGTCCATATAACAGAAAAATCCGGTGGTTATGGTGCATTTCGGGAAGCAGTGGAATGGATTCTCACAGAACAAGGCCGATTAGCCAATGTCTTTGACTCCCTCAGGAAAAAGGTTCAAAACCAAAAGTGAAATTATTGTCTGTATTTTTAGTCATTGGATTATTGTCAATGGGATGTGAGGCGACTGAAATTAAAAAGTCCGGAGAATCCCGCATTGGCCGCCCGGATGCGGAGAGCTGGCAGGCCACGATTACCCTCACCAATGAAGGAGCCAAACGAGCTGTGATTAGGTCAGGACACTTGGAAAAGTATAATGAACGACAATACATTTTATTGGATCAAAATGTAGATGCAGACTTTTTTAATGCGGAAGAAGTATATACAACAAATCTAAAATCAAAAATGGCTGAAATAGATGAAGAAGAAGACTTTTTGATTGCCATTGGCGATGTGGTCGTTGTTTCTGACAGTGGTGTTACGTTATTTACTGATACATTATCATGGGATAATGTGAGAGAAAAAATATTTACAGATGATTCTGTTAAATTTATTACAGAAAGCCAGGATACGATTTATGGGATTGGATTCGAATCGGATGTGGAATTGAATAATTGGAAGATTCTAAAACCCACAGGCGTTTTTCATGAGGATGAAGATGATAAATAATAATCATCAAAAACTAAGTACAAAGGGACTGTATAAGCAGTACGGGAAACGAATGGTTGTCCAGGATGTGGATTTGGATGTGAATAAGGGCGAAATTGTCGGTTTATTGGGCCCGAACGGTGCAGGAAAGACCACCACATTTTATATGATTACCGGAATGATTAAACCCACCAAGGGAAAAATATTTTTGGATAAAAATAATATTACCAATAGGGCTATGTATCAACGAAGTCGTTCAGGAATCGGTTATCTTTCTCAGGAACCATCCATTTTCGGAAAACTGTCAGTTGAGGATAATTTGCGTCTCGTACTTGAAATGACAGACATGACGAAAGAGGAACAATCTGAAAAAGTGGAAAAATTATTGGATGATTTATCCATCCAACATATTCGGAAGAATATCGGAAATAATTTGTCTGGTGGAGAGCGGCGTAGAGTAGAAATTTCTCGAACTTTAGCCATTGATCCGGATTTTATATTATTAGACGAACCTTTTGCAGGTATTGACCCTATTGCCGTTGAAGACATTCAATCCATTGTAATATCATTGAAAGAAAGAAATATTGGTGTATTAATAACCGACCATAATGTTCGCGAAACGTTATCTATTACCGATCGGTCCTATTTATTATTTGATGGAAAAATTTTGAAATCCGGCACATCGGAATCCTTGGCAAACGATGAAGAAGCACGGCGGCTTTATTTGGGCGAAAAATTTCGACTTTGATGTCTCGGCTAAAACAGACATTATCTCAGCGCCAAACCCTGTCGCCTCAGCAGGTGCTTCAGGCCAGCATCCTACAGCTGAATGTGGCAAATCTTGAGCAGAAAATTTTAGATGAATTGGAAAACAATCCTGTTTTAGAGCAAGATGAATCTCAGGAAGAGGAAATGGTTGATACAGAATCTGCAGAAGTCGATTATGAAGAAGACCCTGATGAATATGAGCCTGCAAATATTTATGACAACGTTCGGTCTAACGACCGGGATATTCCCGTGGCAGAACAAGTGGATTTCGTGCAAGGATTGGTGCGTCAGTTGGATAGCTTCACCTTGTCAGATTGGGAACGGACTATTGCAGAGGAACTCCTCTGGAATTTAGATGAAAATGGTTATTTAGCTGTGGATCTTGTATTAATTGCGGACCGTTATGATCGGACAAATGAGGAAGTCAATCATGTATTGGAGAAAGTGCAGCAGCTGGATCCACCAGGGATTGCTGCAAAGGATTTGCAAGACTGTCTTCTTATACAGATGAAAGGGAGAGAGCAGACTTTAGCCTATCAGGTTGTTTTAAATTATTTTGGGGATTTTGCAAACCATCGTTATGAAAGTATTCAACTAAATATGAATATATCCAAAGATTCCCTTGGAGAAATCATTGAAGAGATCACTCATTTAAATCCCAGACCCGGTGAAGGAAAAATTGGATCGGGAACTGAAACAGTTATTCCTGATTTATTGGCAGTGCAACGGGAAGGAGATTGGGTAGTTATCGTTAATGATTCATGGATTCCAGATCTCAATTTAAGTAATGAGTATGTGACATTGTTAAATCAAAAGGATATTGCCCGCGAAACGCAAAAATATCTAAAAGAAAAATATGATTCTGCCAATTGGTTTATTCAGGCAATTCAGCAAAGACGGCATACGCTTACTGCCGTCATGGAAACCATCATAAAGAAACAACCGGCATTTTTCAATGGAAATATCGAAACTTTAGTCCCCATGAAACTTCAAGATATTGCCAGTGAAATAAATATGGACATATCAACCATCAGTCGATCAACTCGCGGAAAATATGTAGATACACCTTATGGCATTTTTGAATTAAAATCCTTCTTCACGGAAGGATATATATTAGAAGATGGTGAAGAAGTCAGTACAAAAACGATCAAAGATTTACTCAAGAAATTGATATATAATGAGAATAAAGATTCGCCCTTTACGGATACAGATTTGGCTAAAAAATTAAAAGATGGTGGTTTCCCGGTGGCAAGAAGGACGGTGGCGAAATATAGAGAACAACTTAATTTGCCAGTCGCGAGGTTGCGACGACAATTAACTAAATAAAGAAGAGGATCATATGCAATACAAACGAATTATCGTAGGGGACCAGGAAATTAAGGTTCCCTTATTAACAATGGGAGCGCTCCCGATATTGGGAATCGCTTTAGTACTGTGGCTACTCACAGGGATTTATGTGGTGGGGCCGGATGAAGTTGGTGTCGTCCAAACATTCGGAAAATATTCTCGTGCCTCACAGTCGGGATTGAATTACCATTTCCCCTATCCTATCGAAACGGTAAAAACGCCCAAAGTAACAGAAGTAAAACGCATTGAAATTGGATTCCGTTCCGTTGGAAAGAATCAATATCAAACTGTGGAACGGGAAAGCCTGATGCTCACGGGAGATGAAAATATCGTTGATGCTGAAATGATTGTTCAGTACAAGATTAAAGATCCAGAGGCGTATTTATTTAATTTTATCAAACCTGAATTAACAGTGAGAGAAGCATCGGAGGCATCATTGAGAACAGTGGTAGGACGCCATAATATTGACGAAGCACTCACATCGGGAAAATTCATGATTCAGGAAGAAACCAAGGAATTGGTTCAAAGTATCCTAGATAAATATAATACGGGTATCTTAGTGGTGGCAGTTCAACTGCAGGATGTGAGCCCGCCGCAACAAGTGATTGCGGCATTTAAAGATGTGGCATCGGCGAAAGAGGATAAAAATAAAATGGTAAACCAGGCGGAAGGATATCGGAATGATATAATTCCAAAAGCACGGGGTGAAGCTCAGTCCATGATCCGTGAAGCAGAAGGGTACAAAAAAGCTCGGATTGCCCGGGCTGAAGGTGATGTTGCCAAATTTAGTGCAGTTCTTAAAGAATACCGAAAGGCAAAAGGGGTGACGGAAACCCGAATGTATCTTGAAACGATGGAAGAAATATTACCGAAAATAGAAAAAATCATTATTCCCGATGCAAAAAGTGGGAATCTGATTAATTTGTTGAACTTAAAACCTCAGGGGGATAAATAATCATGAAAAAAATATTAATTGGCATAGGGGCGATCCTTGTTTTTCTCGGTTTTACATCCATTTTTATTGTGGATGAAACAGAACAGGTTGTTATCCTTCAATTCGGAAAGCCAGTCCGGATTATTACAGAACCAGGTCTGCACATGAAGGTACCTTTTCCCATTCAGGAAAAAAATGTTTTTGATAACCGTCTCCTGGAATACGATTCTCCACCGGAAGAAATATTGAGCAAAGATAAAAAATCGCTCATTGTTGATAACTATGTCCGTTGGAAGATTGTAGATCCGCTTCAATTTCTTAAAACAGTACAGGCAATTCCTACGGCTCTCAGCCGCATGGATGATATTGTTTATTCTGAACTCCGCCGTGAGTTGGGAACCCATGACATGGTTGAAATCATCACGGAGAATCGTGAAGAACTCATGGAAACAGTGACTGTGGCCAGCAATAGGTCCACTCGGGATTACGGTATAGAAGTGGTGGATGTACGGATTCGCCGAGTTGATCTCCCATCTCAAAATGAGGAATCCATCTATGCCAGGATGGATGCAGAGCGAAAACGACAAGCCAACAAATTTCGTTCAGAAGGTGAAGAAGAAGCACAAAAAATCCGCGCCACGACTGATAGAGATAAAACCATTATATTAGCCGATGCTTATAAACAAGCAGAACGGATTCGCGGAGAAGGAGATGCGAAGGCTGTAGAAGTGTATGCTGATGCCTATTCTGCTGATCCAAAATTTTACGAATTTGTTCGTACATTGGATGCATATAAAAAAATAATTGATGATAAAACTATGTTGGTTTTACCGTCAGACTCACGGTTATTTAAATTGTTATTGGATAAATAAATGGATGTAAAAATTCGGTCAACCACCATTTTAGGTGTGCGAAAAAAAGGGCAAATTGCTATTGGTGGTGATGGACAGGTGACCTTTGGTGACATGGCATTTAAGCAAAAGGCAATTAAGGTTCGAGAGTTTGATTCTGAAAAAGGAATCATTCTTGGGGGATTTGCCGGCGCCGCTGCTGACGCCCTCACCCTCTTTGAAAAATTCGAATCTAAAATAGATGAATACGAAGGTAATTTAACCCGAGCAGTCGTGGAATTGGCTAAGGAATGGCGTACAGATAAATACCTTCGCCACTTGGAAGCATTATTGGCACTTATGGATAAAAAACACGCTTTTATCGTATCCGGCGATGGGAATGTCATTGAACCGGATGGGCCGATTATTGCCATAGGCTCCGGGGGTGGTTTCGCCCAAGCCGCCGCTACTGCCTATATGAAAAGTACAACCTACCCTGCCAAAAAGATTGTGAAAAAATCTCTCCAAATTGCCGCTGAGTTATGTATATACACCAATGATTCCATTACAATATTAGAATCAAAATGAGTCAACTCACTCCCAAACAAATTGTAAAGGAGTTGGACAGGTATATTGTGGGGCAGACGGATGCTAAACGGGCCGTGGCTATCGCACTTCGTAATCGATGGCGACGGCAAAAGGTTGAAGGAATTATGCGGAATGAAATTGTGCCCAACAATATCATACTCATCGGTCCCACCGGTGTTGGAAAAACAGAAATCTCCCGCCGCTTGGCATCCTTAGCCAAAGCGCCTTTTGTAAAGGTAGAGGCGAGTAAATTTACAGAAGTGGGTTATGTAGGACGGGATGTGGAATCTATCATCCGGGATTTAACCGACGTGGCCATGAGTATTGTAAAACGTGAAAAACAAATTGAAGTTCAAGGTTTAGCAGAAAACCTTGCAGAAGAACGGATTTTGGATTCTCTATTTCCAAACAATGGAGCCCATAAACCGACAAAAGAAGAAATCACCCGTCATAAAAAAACGCGAAATCGTCTAAAACAAAAATTGCAAAATGGTGATTTTGAAGATCGTGAAATCGAAATTGAAGTGACGGAAGATGCGGCACCCATGATGCAGGTTTTTGGTCCTTTCGGCGGCGGCGAAGATATTGGTATGAATATTAAAGATATGTTGTCTAACGTTATGCCCGGACATACCAAGCGGCGTAAAATGCCAGTTTCTGACGCGCGTCATATTCTGATAGAAATGGAAGCAGATAATCTCATGGATCAGGATGAACTGGTCCGGTCTGCAAAAGATAGAGTGGAAAATAACGGTATTGTTTTTCTGGATGAAATTGATAAAATAGTCGATCGGAATGGGGGAGGATCAGGTCCCGATGTGAGCCGAGAAGGTGTCCAGCGGGATTTACTACCCATCGTTGAAGGCAGTCGTGTACCTACAAAATATGGTATGGTGAAAACAGATCATGTATTATTTATTTCAGCCGGTGCCTTTCATGTATCATCTCCTTCCGATATGATCCCTGAACTCCAAGGGCGTTTTCCCATTCGCGTAGAAATGAATAAGCTTTCTATGAAGGATTTTGTTAAAATTCTGAAGCACCCCGAATCATCGTTGATTAAACAATATATGGCCCTTCTTGGTGCAGAAAATGTGACGTTAAAGTTTGAAACGGATGCCATTCGCACCATCGCAAAAATTGCAGCCGATGTAAATCAAAAAATGGAAAATATCGGTGCACGGAGGCTCCATACAGTGATGACCACATTGTTAGATGAATTCATGTTTGAAGAATCAAGCGGCCGAAAGAAAACAATTACCATCACGAAAAAAATGGTTGAAGAAAAATTACAGGATATTGTTAAAGATCAGGATTTGAGTAAATACATATTATAGGGGTGATGGAACAGGGAAGATGGTAAATGGGTGATGGATGATGGAAAATGTGGGACAGGAAATAAAAATTAAAGAGGAATGATGAAAAGAGACTTTTTACATATTACCGATTTTACAACCGATGAAATCTGGGAAACACTTGAATTAGCCAAAAGCATTAAGGCGAGACTAAAAAATAAAGAAGATTATAAACCGTTTAAGGATCATTCTCTCGTGATGATTTTTGCCAAACCATCCGCCAGAACACGGGTATCTTTTGAAACGGGATTTTTCCGTTTAGGTGGTCACGCTCTATTTCTTGGTCCAAACGATATTGGGATTGGAAAAAGAGAGGCGATCAAAGATATCGCCCGCGTATTCAGTGGTTATAATGATATGATTATGGCCCGATTATTTGATCATAAGCATATGACAGAATTAGCAAAATATGCATCAATCTCCGTGATAAATGGTTTAACAGACTATAACCATCCTTGCCAAATCATGGCCGATATATTAACTATTTATGAACACCGTGTAAATTTGGATAATATGAAAATAGTTTATGTGGGTGATGGAAATAATATTGTTCATTCCTGGCTCCATTTGGCCGCGCGAATTCCATTTCATTTTACCTGTGTTTGTCCCGAAGGGTTTGAGCCGGATCCAGAACCAATCAAACTGGTTGAAGCGGCAGGTATTTCTACTGTAGAAATAACCCACGATCCTAAAGCTGGGGTGGTCGGAGCAGATGTGGTATATACGGATGTGTGGGCGTCCATGGGCCAGAAAGAAAAGGCGAAAGAACGGGAGAAAATTTTTGCCGACTTTCAGGTGAATTCTGCTATGATGAATTCTACAGGAAAAGAAACCTTGTTTATGCATTGCCTTCCGGCAGAAAGAGGTAGGGAAGTGACGGATGCTGTTATGGAGTCAACCAATTCAATTATGTTTGATCAGGCTGAAAATCGAATGCATGCCCAAAATGCAATAATGGTTAAAATCGCAGGGTTACAATAATTTATTTATATGATTCCCATCGAACTTCATAGGTCCGATAAGAGACTTTATCCTCATCGGACAAAGGAATGGTGAGTTTAAATTCGCTGATTGAACCTGGTTCAAGGGATGTGTCCGCCCGAATGCCTGTTAAATATTTTTGTTTTTGCCCCGTAACAAATACAGAATCGGTTTGAATCAGTTCTGTTGTTGCTGACCATAAATGGGCAATCACCCGGACAAAGTCAGCCCTTTTCAATCCAACATTTTTAATGGTTCCTGCAATTTCTTCCCGATCGGGGAATGCATTTACATAAGGTTCTCCCATAATTTCAACTTTGGCATTGGGTGGCAAATCTTCTGTAATGTTTACGACGCGATCCATTTCAATTGCCAATTGACCTATGGATGTTTGAACGATGATTCTTAAATCATCCTCTTGAATTATTTCACCATTAACGATTGTCCCGTTTTGAAGTTCAATCCGATGCCGCAATTGCGGAACCTTAATTAGGTTCAGTAATTCTTCATCGATGGTTGGCATGGCACCCTTCCCTTTTTCATAAACGGAAATCACTCGCTTGAGAGAATCCATTTGTTGGTGGAGTAAATCAATGCTTGATTTCAATTCGAAAAAGGGTTCACCTAATGGAAGTTTATCTGCTTTGCCACCCAACTCACGGATATCTGGTAAGGGAACCAATGTATCCTGTGCGGTTGTGTCTATTGTTTCTGGCATTTCAATGGTAGGGACTGGTTGCGTTGTGTCAGGCTCAATAACAGCTATGGAATCAAACGGTGCCACAATTGTTGAGTCTGCATCATTCTGACTCAATCCAATACTAATTAAAAATATGGATAAAATAAATTTATTCATTCAACAAAACCGCTTTTTGATGTGCTTCAAAAGTTCTACGTCGAATTTCTTGCTCATATTGTTCGTATTGGCCAAGGTTCTTTACAGTTTTAATGACGGCTGAATGAAGTTTATACTGCCCAGGATCAGATAGTATAGGTATAATATCTGGAATAACATTATGATCGCCTAAGACAGACAGTTTTTCAATAGCCTTGATGCGAATTTCCTGGGGATATGCATCATTCATTGCTATTTCCTTAACGGCTCTCCGAATTTCCGGATCATTGAATTCTCCCAATGCTTCTAAAAGCGTTGTTAATAAATTATAATACTGATCTTTGCCGGATCGATAAGTTTGGAGCAGTGCGAGAATGAGGTTTTCTTCTTTGACACCTTTCATGGTGTTTAGGGCAAAATCCTGGACTTCCAAATTGGTTTGTGGATCCCCTAACAATTCTGCAAATGCACCGGCCACTTGGGACGGGTCTTTCTTCCCGAGGATTTCCAATGCGCGATTGCGAATACCTAAGTTTACATCAGGATCTCTTGAAATTTTTGTAAGAATTGGAACCACTTCATCTGTTCCCAATGCGCCCAAGGTTTCTGTCAATAATCTTTCGGTACGATTGAAATTATTTCGACTCACTTCATAGAGATCCAGCAATGCCAACACCTGGTCTTTTGTCCGTACTCTATTTAGATTTTGGACCAATGCCATTTGAAGTAAATTGGTTTTGATTTCAACTTTATTCATGGCGTTCACCATGGCATCAGCCGCTCGGGGATCGTCTCTAAATTCCGCTAATAATTCAATGGATGCAATCATGAAAGTCACGTCCAGTGCCGCTGCATCTCCCACTGTTTTTGAAATGGCATTTAAGGCGGTTGGATGATGTGTTTCTGCCAATGCTTTTCCCGCTGCAATTCTTACATCGAAAGGTTGGTTGGTATCATCGTAAATGGCTATCATTTCTTCAAGCGCCTGGAGTTTTCCTTCACTGAAAGCGGTACTGAGATTTTCAATCAATTCATATGAAATATCATCTTTTGTACCCGGTTTCCCCGGCCAGAATTTTTTAATCGTGGAACACCCATCTATAAAAATGAGCGAAACCAATACTGGAAGTATAACATTAAGGCGTTTCATGATTGTCCCAGAATTTTAATTTCAGATCATGGCCATCAAATTTTGCATAGGAAAAAAAGCTAAGCCAGTCCCCGAGAATTATTAATTTACCACCATTCAGGGGTAAATCCTTTGCCTGGTGATAATGACCTGTAATAAAATAATCATACCCTTGATCCAACTGTTTTTGGGCATGCATGGACATTTCATCGCATATCCTTTTATTATAGGCATCTGAATGTAAATAATGTTCTCCCTTTTTAGAAATCCATCTGCCAAAGGCGTATCCAATTCTTGGGTGTAACCATCGATATGCCCATATAAAAATTCGGGAATGAATCAAAATCTTAAGGATTCGATATCCCCAGTCCCAAGATAAATATCCATCTCCATGAGTCACATAAAACTTTTTACCATTAATCTCGAATTGGGTATCGGAAAAATACGTATAATCAAACAGGGTATCTGTGATAAAATCGCGAACCCAATAATCATGATTCCCCAGGACGAAATGCACTTTCACACCTGCTTCGCGCAATTTGAGTATTTCATGATAAAAAGGAACATATACTTTTGGAATAACATCTTTGTATTCAAAATAGAAATCGAAGAGATCCCCATTTATTACAAGTGTTCCACCAGATTCCTTCACGAAACTAAAAAACTGGAACAGCTTATTTTGGCGACTTACCTCGGATTCAGACCTTTCCAGCATCAAATGGATGTCGGAAATAAAATAGATTGGCAAATCCATAGTATGTAAAATACTATTTCACTTAGGGATCAGTCAATCTGGAAACTGGAAAATTTAATTTATTAATATTTTAACATTTTTCGTTGATAATCGTCGAAATTGGGGAACGAATAGATTAAATTCAAGTATATAAAAGCATGCAACGAATTATTTTTATTATTTTCCTAATGGCATCCACGATGCTCAATGCCCAATCTTTTGGTCAAAACAAGGTGCAATACCGTGATTATGATTGGCAATTTATTTCTTCACCTCAATTTGATGTTTACTATTATGGTGATGAAATTGAATTGGCTCATTTCACAATGGAAGTTGCTACGGATGCTTATGAACAAATAGCAAAGCACCTTCGCTGGAATTTAAAAAAACGCGTATCGATTATTGTTTACCATTCCCATAATGAATTTCAGCAAACCAATGTGATTGGTCAATACATGCAGGAGGGGATCGGTGGTGTTACAGAATTATTTAAAAATAGGATTGTTCTTCCCTTTGAAGGTGATTATGCCGATTTTCGCCACGTGATTCATCATGAGTTGGTTCACGCCATGATTAATGATTTGGTCTATGGCGGCCGTATGCAAAATGTGATTTCTGGTGGAATGAACCTTCGGATTCCGCTCTGGGCAAATGAAGGACTGGCAGAATATTTATCCATGAATTGGGATACTCAGGCCGATATGACTATTCGTGATTTAGCCATCAATGAAAGAATTCCAACGATTCGTGAATTGGAATATTTTCTAGCATATAAGGGTGGCCAGTCTGTATGGCGATTTATCGCAACAAAATATGGTCGAGAAAAAATTGGTGAAATATTTCAAGCCATGAAACGTCATGGTAATGCAGAAAAAGGATTCAAAGAAGCTTTGGGTATGGACTTTGAAGAATTAACTGAACAATGGCATAAATATATTAAAAAAGAATATTATCCTGATGTGGCAGGCCGGGATGAATTGAAGGATATTGCGAAACCACTGACGGATCATAAAAAAGATAAAAACTTTTACAATGTTTCTCCCACCGTTTCCCCCGATGGGAGTAAGATTGCGGTGTTATCCGACCGATCAGGATATATGGATATTTATATTTTGGATGCGGTGACGGGGAAAAAAATTGACAGAATCGTGAAAGGAAATCGGTCAATCGATTTTGAGGAATTAAAATTCCTTCAGCCCGGGATTAGTTGGTCTCCAGATAGTAAACGTATTGTGATTGCGGCGAAAGCCGGTGCCCATGATGCCTTGTATTTAATTAATGTCAATACGGGGAAAGACGAAAAAATCGACTTTAATTTGGATGGCGTTTTTACTGCATCCTGGAGCCCCGACGGAAAACAGTTGGCATTTGTTGGGAATGAAGGCGGCGCCAGTGATATTTATCTTTACGATTTGGATTCCAAAGAAAATACGAACATTACTGCTGATGTTTTTTCAGATACGGAACCATCTTGGAGCCCGGACGGGAAAATGATTGTTTTTGTATCGGATCGGGGCGGCCTCATTAATCAAGACGAAACAACGGCTAAAGATATGCTGAATCATAATTACGATCAGCAGGATATATATATGATTGATGTTGTTTCTGGTACCGTTTCAAGGATTACGAATACCGATTATAATGAAAATTATCCTATTTTCGCTAATACAGATAATAGCCTTTTTTATACAGCAGATTATCAGGGAACTTGGAACCTTTTCCGTCATGATTTAAATACGAATGATGCACAAGTTGTAACAAATTTACTAACAGGACTTTTTCAATTAAGCCTTACCCGTGATGATGGTATAATGGTATTTGCAGGCTACTCGGGTCTGGGGTGGGATATTTATCGAATCAATAATCCCTTGAATTTAGAATCAACCTCTGTTGCGCCAACGAATTTTATTGCAAATCGAGAAGAGAATGATCGGGAAGAATTAACAGATTTGCGGAAACATAAGTTGAAAGGAACCGACGCCAATACAACAGATTATTCAACCTATATATTTGCATGGGAATATGAGCAGTATAATAATGAATCTATGAGGGATCAGCCCTTAGAATCCAAACCAGATTCACTATATAAAAGGGACGATGGTGAATACATCCCCCAAGCGTATAAAACACGGTTTAGTCTAGACATTGCTCAAGGTGCCTATGGTTATAATAATGTATTTGGTCACCAAGGTTTATTCATGTTTTATTTCAGCGATGTCATGGGAGACCATCAAATATCCGTTGCGATGGAATCTCAAATCTCGTTACAAAATAGTGATTATTACCTGAATTATGCCTATTTAAAAAATCGATTGGATTATTATTTTACCTTATTCCATCAGGCGGATTTCTTTTTTGCAGGATATGCCCTTAACGAATTTGGAATGCCCACAGATTTAACGGCTCGCATGCGTCATTTTGGTTTGGCAGCCATGGCCTCACGTCCCTTCAACCGATTTCACCGAATTGACGCTGGGTTGATTATTCATAATTTGGATTACAAACTTTTTAATATCGATTCATATCTCAATAAAAATGAAATTATTCAG
>Ga0208113_1000120_pt1 | contig 37257 bp, 34 predicted proteins | sample Knorr_S7_td_NADW_FD_185598 | JGI IMG/M metagenome (GOLD analysis project Ga0208113, IMG submission 185598) | Marine microbial communities from Southern Atlantic Ocean transect - Knorr_S7_td_NADW_ad_2505m_LV_A (SPAdes) (version 2) | ecosystem: Environmental > Aquatic > Marine > Oceanic | place...
AAATCCAACACTTCATGTAGGTCGTGCTAGATTATGGAATTTGGCAATAGGTAAAAACCCTTCTTTGGGTGGAGGGGAGAATAAAAAACGTTTGTCTTCTTCAATAAGAAGTGATAGAAAAGATATTTTAGAAGCCAGATTAGATGCAGCCAAATTATCTCTTGAAAATAAATTAGATCATTGTAGACAAATGATAGATATGGGATTAAAAGTAATAACTGGCTCAGATTCTTCATGGGGTGATTATTCTTTAGGAAATACTTTTCATGAAACGGAATTATTAGTTGAATCTGGATATTCAAATTATGAAGGCCTGAAATCGGTAACCATAAATGCTGCTATGGCTTTGGGGCTAGGCGATACTGCAGGGAGTATTGCAAAAGGTAAATCTGCAGATTTTGCAATTTTAAAAAGTAATCCTTTGGATGATATTAAAAATCTATCATCTGTTGAAGAAGTCTTTTTGATGGGACAGCATATCGATAGAGGATCGGATGAATCTAACAAAACTTATTCGCAGATAAAACCTGCACAATTCTAAGGAGGATATAATGACAAATGAAAATAATAATTTATTAGTTATTAAAATTGGACAACTTATTGATGGAATAAGTAAGAGTGTAAAAAAAGATATAAGTATAGTAATTAATGGTAATCAAATTGTAGATGTAAAACCTTCTGGTGAATTGGATATACCAGAAAATTTAAATTATAAACTTCTAGATTATTCAGATAAAACTGCACTGCCAGGTTTAGTAGATTCACATGTACATTTAACTGGAATAGGTGATGGTAGAGCTGGAGATGAGTTGGTAACACTTTCTGATGAAATATTATCAATTAATATGGCTAATAATGCTAGAGTTCATTTACAGTCTGGAGTGACAACTGTTAGAGATTGTGGTGCAAAAAATAATACTGCATTCCATTTAAGACAGGCAGTCGAAATGGGTATTGCTGAATCACCAAGATTGGTATTGAGTGGTAGACCATTAGCTATTATAGGAGGGCATTTAGGTTATTTTGGGGAAGAAATTACAGGAGAAGATGAGTGTAGAGCTGCTGTACGATATCTTGTTAAACAGGGGGCAGATTTTATTAAAGTTACAGCTACAGGAGGAAGTACCAGAACTTCTTTTCCTTTAAGACCAAGTTTTTCTCAACAAGAATTAAATGTTATCGCAGAAGAAGCACATAAATTTGGAAAGCATGTTGCGGCACATTGTGCTAGCTCTGAAGCTATGAAAAGAGTCTTAAATGCTGGTATAGATACTATTATTCATGGTGTTTTTAAAGAAGTAGATGGTACTAATAAATATCGTGAGGATGTAGCTGAGTTAATTGCAGAGAAAGGTGCATATGTTAATCCAACAATAGGGGCAGCTTCTCTTAAGATTAAAACAATGGAAAGTAAGAAAGAAAATGGTAATTTTACTGAACAAGATCAGGAAGAATTGGATTCGATTAACAGAGAACAGGAGCATCGATTAGAATGTTTTAATAAATTAATAAATTTAGGTGTTCCAATGTCAGCCGGATCAGATTCGGCTTGGGGTCAATATAAGATGGGCAATTATTTTGAGGAAATAGAAGCACATGTTAAAGGTGGTCAAAGTCCAATAGACGCTATTATGTCAGCTACTAATATTGCCTCAAAATCTTGTTGGATAGATGATAATTTGGGATCGATTGAAACAGGTAAATTGGCAGATATATTAATTGTAAAAGAAGATCCTACTAAGCAAATAGAAAACTTAAGAACTGTTGTTGATGTTATAAAAGATGGGCAATTGATTGATAGGCAAAGTTTATTGTAGTGAATAGAAATTAATTAATTCCACAAAAAGCATCATAATCAATTAATTTCTTAATTGTAGGACTTTCACCACATAAAACACAGTTTTTGTTTTTTCTCAATTTTATTGTTCTGAAATCCATATTTAATGCATCAACTAAAAGTAATTTACCTTGAAGGCTTTTACCTATGTTTAATATTAATTTAGTTGCTTCTGTTGCTTGTATGCTTCCTACTATACCTGGGAGCATTCCTAATACGCCTGCTTCAGCACAACTTGGGACTTCTCCAGGCTTTGGAGGTTCTGGAAACAAACATCTGTAACATCCTTTTTTAGGAATATAGGTACTCAATTGACCTTCAAATAATAAGATACTTCCATCTACTAAAGGTTTGTTAGTTAAATAAGCTGCATCACACGCAAGATATCTTGCTGGGAAATTATCTGCACCATTAATGATAATATCAAACTGAGAGAAAATATTTATTGCGTTATTTGAGTTTAAAGTTGCATCAAAAGTTATAAGATTTAAATCTTTATTATATGCAAGTAATGTTTTTTTAGCGGAATCTATTTTTTTTTCTCCAATATTATTTTCTTTATGTAATATTTGTCTTTGTAGATTAGATATATCAACAATATCCATGTCTATAATTCCAATAGTTCCTACGCCTGCAAGTGTTAAATATATACTTATTGGAGAACCTAAACCTCCTGCTCCAATGATTAACACTTTGGAATTGAGTAATTTTCTTTGTCCTATACTACCAATTTGAGGCATAATTATATGGCGACTATATTTTTGAATTTGATGTGGCGTTAGTTTATAATTCAAATTTTGCTTATTAGATTTAATATTCATTTATATTATTAACCTATTAGATTATTATTTTGTTTTATGTTCAAAAATAAATATACAGTTATTATATTAATTATGACAATTGTTATTTCATTGTCAATTTTTAATTCTATTAATCGCAAACATCAAGATTCACTTTTAATATTTACTGCAGTTAGTTTGTCTGAACCTATGTTAGAAATTAAAAGCTTATTTGAAAACAAATATGGAATTAAAATTTTGTTAAATATTAATGATGAGATTTATGTTATATTTAAATCAGAAAATGTAAAAATTTCATATATTTAGTTTGGATCCAAAATTGAAATTTAAGCAAAAGTTAACAAATATAATCAAGAAGAATAATTCAGTTTTATCGATAGGATTAGATCCAGATAAAAATAAAATGCCAATAGATAATATTTTTGAATTTAATAAAAGGATTATAGATTCTACATTTGATTTGGTTTGCGCTTATAAACCTAATTTTGCTTTTTATGAAAAAGAAGGATTGCAAGGTATGAAAGATTTATATAAAACTATAGATTATATTAAATCTGTAGATTCAGATATTGTAATAATTGCTGATGCAAAACGAGGAGATATAGGTAATACAAGTGAAGCCTATGCGTATTCAATATTTAAAACAATGGATTGTGATGCTGCAACAATAAATGTATATGGTGGAGAAGATTCTGTAGCCCCTTTTGTTGAGTATAAATCCAAAGGTGTCTTTGTATGGTGTAGAGCTTCTAATCCAAGTTCTGATGAATTGCAAAAAGTAATATTAGCAGAGTCAAATATTTATCTATATGAGTACTTAGGCATTTTGATTTCTAAATGGAATAATAGAAATAATAATATAGGATTAGTTGCAGGTGCAACAAATATTGAAGATATAAAAAAACTAAAAAAAATCTGTCCTGAAATCCCTTTTTTAATACCAGGCATTGGAAGTCAGGGAGGAGATTTGGAATCTGTGATTAATGTTTTAAATCAGGATAATATTGATATATCTCCTTATATTATTAATTCTTCCCGTTCAATATTGTATGCTTCTGATAAATCACAATTTGAAACTGCCGCAAGAATTGAAGCAGATAAATTTGTTAATTTAGTTAAACCAATGATTTTTAATTATTGAAAAAAGAATTTAAAATTAATACTAATATAAAATTGAAAAAATCACATGTATGTGGCTCACAAGTGTGGGAAATCAAGAAGATAGGAGAAGATTCAAAGATAAAAATATATCCTTATTCTAATTTGTCAGATTATGAATTACAGTGTGTAAAATGTAAAAGAAATATTAAGATGAATTATCAGGAAATATTAATAAAAATAAAATAATCTTTTTTTATTATTTTCATTGACATGCAATATTGTAAAAATTAGAATTGAATTATAATAATTGTAGCAACAGTGAGAATCACAATGTTTGAAATGGTCATTGATAGTATTAGAGTTAGTTTGATGAATTACCAACGTGTTGTGATTCTGAAAGAAAAGCACTCGAAGCGATATCTGCCTATGTGGATTGGTACAAATGAGGCTGAAGCTATAGCTTTAAAACTTGAGGATGTAGCTGTTCCTAGACCTATGACACATGACTTATTGTGCAATTCATTTGATGCATTAGGAGCTAAAATAGATCATGTGGTTGTTTGGGATGTTAATCATGAAGATACTTTCATGGCTAAAATAGTTGTGGATTTTAATGGTGACTTAATAGAAATAGATTCACGGCCAAGTGATGCTTTAGCTCTTGCAGTTAGAACTGGTTCACCAATATATGCTGAGGATAAAGTTTTGGACAAAGCTGGATTGCAATTAGACCAAAGCAGTGATGATCTAAAAAATGTTGATAGTATATCACCCGATAATAAACAAAAAAAATCTACAGATTCTAAGGAATTTAAATTATCTGCTTTTGATGATTTTATGGACGAATTAGACTTAGAAGATTTTTAAGCTTAATTGATTTGATTCTACTTAGAGTATATGATAGGATTTTTTCTAAAGCTATAGGAGAGTAATTTGGGATCCAAAAAGCTTGTACTAGCTTTTCAATTAATTGGAATGGGATGGTACGTTGGAGGGTGTATAATTGGAGGAGCTTTATTAGGTAGGTGGATTGCTAGTTTATTTACTTTTCCCAATGCTGATGTGGTTTTTATTTTGTCAGGGATTTTATTAGGTTTATTGTCTGCAGCTGTAGGGATTTTTAAATTGGTAAGTTTACTATTGAATAGTGATTAAATATTCAAGAATGAAAAAATTATTTTCTTATATATCTAAAATATTATTGAATCCAATTTTCCTGGGATGTCTTTTAATTATTTCGATCTTAGGTGGAGCACTTGGGGCTTCTTCTTCTGCCCTGGGATTTCTTAGTGCTCCTTTTGCATATATATCTATTCCTTCAGAGACTTTATATGTTTTTAAAGGAGATAGTTTATTAGTTTATTTTTTTAACAATGCTTTAACTAATACTTTTTTAATGTCATTGCTTGGAATTGTAATTCTTCTAATAATTTCTATAATATCTACAAAAAATATGAAAATTATTCCATCAGGGATACAAAATTTTATCGAATTTGTTATAGAGGCTATGTATAACACTTGTAAAAAAATTGCCGGGGAAGAAAAAGGGAAAATATTTTTTCCTTTGGTTATGACAATATTTTTATTTATTGTTGTATCAAATTGGATTGGTGTGTTACCAGGAACAGGTACACTAGGTAGAATTGAAACTGCAAAAGAATATTGCCATCATCAGGAAGAAAAAAATAATTTAGGTCATGATGTTGAATTTAATATATATAAAAAGAATGGCAATCTGTCTTCTACATTATTTGGTTTTGGTGCTGCTAAGTATAAGATAAAATCTTCTGACCCATCATTATTTAATCATGTGAATAATAAGATTTGTTCTGAGAAATGGTTGGAGCATGAATTTGAAGAAGCAAAAGAAATAAAAGCTGAAGAATTGAGTACAGATAATTTCGATGAAAATTATCAGGCTGGTATATTGGTGCCATTTTTCAGAGGTGCTAATTCAGATATTAATACTACATTGGCTTTAGCTCTTTGTGCAATGATAAGTATACATTTTTGGGCTTTTAGATATTTAGGGTTATTTGGCCATATAGGAAAGTTTATTAATTTTAAAAATGGTCCTATTAATTTTTTTGTAGGAATACTTGAATTAATAGGTGAATTAGCAAAAATTATTAGTTTTACATTCAGGTTGTTTGGTAATATTTTTGCGGGAGAAGTTTTATTATTTGCTATGGCATTTTTATTGCCTTTGATAGGAATTATACCCTTTTTAGGACTTGAGTTATTTGTTGGTTTAATTCAGGGATTGATATTTGCAATGTTAACATTAATTTTTGCCTCTATATCAACAGTAGAGCATAATTCTGATGAACATTAATAATAATTTATGATAAATTAAAAATTAAAAAATAAATTCATAATATAAGGAGAAAAGTAATGGAGGGAGATATATTAAATATAGGAGCCGGTTTAGCAATAGGTTTAGGGGCTATTGGCCCTGGAATTGGGATAGGAATGTTAGGTGCGAAAGCAATGGAAGCAATAGGACGAAATCCTGAAGCAGTCGGTACTATTCAAACAAATATGATTTTAGGCATTGCTTTTGCTGAAGCAATTGCTATTTATGCTTTAGTTGTAGCTATTTTAATTTTATTTGTTACTTAAATCAAATTATAAAGTTAGGAGTTTTTTATGGATGCAGTAGGCATTAATTGGCCTGGACTGTTAACACAGTTAATTAGCTTTTTAATACTTTTTTTGTTATTAAAAAAGTTTCTTTACAGACCTGTGATTAAAATGTTAGAGGATAGAGCTGAGAAAATTAAAACAAGTTTAGAAGCTGCAGATAAGGTTAAGCAAGAAGCTGAACAGACAACTGCTGCTAATGAATCTTTAATGTTAAAAGCTAGAGAAGAATCACAAGCTTTGATATCTGAATCAAGAGAGCAGGCAAAAAAAATAAAAGAATCTGAATTGGAAAAAAGTAAATTACAAATTGAGATCGAAAGGAAAAGAGCTCTTGATGAAATCAGATCTGAAGAAGATAAAATAATTAACAATATTAGATCTGAATTTTCCGGTTTAGCCATATCAGCAGCAGAAAAAATTATTGAGCGAGAGGTAAATGAAAATAATCATAAAGAGATTATTCAATTATTTCTTGAAAAAGCAAAAAATATTAAAAGTTAATAGTACATATTTATGATTAAAGATATAAAAATAGCGAAAAGATATGCAAGAGCTATGTTTGACATTGCTTCAGAGGATCAAAGTTATGATGATTGGTTGAATAAACTAAAATTGATTTCTGATACTAGAGTTGAAGTAAATTTTGCGAATGCTTTGAATTCTACAAAATTATCTTTTTCTAAAAAAATGAATTTAATTGATGATGTTTTTAGTAACAAGTTAAATAAATTACAATTAAATTTTTTAAAATTATTAACTAAAAATCAATCTTTTTTCATCATTCAGGATATTTATAAACAGTTTTTGAGACTAGTAGAAAAACGAAATAATTTAATCAGAGTTACTGTCACTTCTCCTTACAAAATCAGCGATGATCTTAAAAATCAAATTTTAAATTTAGTTAATGATATATCTGGTGCTGATTCAATAATCGAAGAGAAAATTGACAGTGAGCTGATTGGAGGTGTGGTAATAAGATTAGGAGATACTGTTATTGACGGCAGTATAAAAAATAAAGTTAAACAATTAAGAAGAGAATTAGTATAAGAGAGGATAGTTATGGCGAATGAAGATATTGCATCAATAATAAAAGAACAAATTAAAAAATTTGGTGATGATTTAAAAGTTGAACAAACTGGTATTGTTACTGAAGCCGGAGATGGAGTTGTAAGAGCTCAGGGATTATCAAATGTGAAAGCCAATGAAATAGTGCAATTTCAAAATGATGTATATGGATTAGCTTTAAATTTAGAAGAGGATACAGTGGGGATGGTTATTTTAGGAGATTATCTTGGAATTAAGGAAGGAGATGAAGTTAAAAGTACAGGTAGAATAGTTGAGGTTCCTGCAGGGAATGATATGATTGGTCGTGTATTAAATCCTTTAGGACAGCCTATAGATGGCAAAGGTAGTATTTCTACATCTGATACTATTGAAGTTGAAAAAATTGCCCCTGGAGTAGTTGAAAGACAATCTGTGAGTGAACCAGTTCAGTTTGGAGTGAAAGTTGTAGATGGTTTAGTTCCTATTGGGCGAGGTCAAAGAGAGCTTGTGATTGGAGATAGAAGTACAGGAAAAACAGCTATTTGCCTTGATGCAATTATAAATCAAAAAGATGGTGACTTAATATGTATTTATGTGTCGATAGGACAAAAAGCTTCTAAAGTTGCAAACATAGTTAATCAATTAGAAACAAATGGAGCAATGGATCATACACTTGTTGTTACTGCGAATGCATCAGAGTCAGCTGCTCTTCAGTATCTCGCTCCTTATTCGGGGTGTGCAATTGGCGAATATTTTATGTCTCAGGGAAAAGATGTATTAATTGTATATGATGATCTTACAAAACATGCTTGGGCTTATCGTCAAATGTCATTGTTACTTAGAAGACCCCCTGGAAGAGAAGCTTATCCTGGTGATGTGTTTTACTTACATTCAAGATTGCTTGAAAGAGCAGCAAAGTTGAATCCAGAATATGGAGGTGCGTCAATGACTGCTTTACCTGTAATTGAAACTCAGGCAGGGGATGTATCTGCTTATATCCCAACAAATGTGATTTCTATTACTGATGGACAGTTATATCTGGAACCAGATCTTTTCAATTCTGGTATAAGACCTGCAGTAAATTTAGGTCTTTCAGTGACGAGGGTTGGAAGTGCTGCTCAGACAAAAGCAATGAAATCTGTTTCCGGAAGTCTTAAAATACAGATGGCACAATTTAGAGAATTAGAGACTTTTGCTCAATTTGGCACGTCTGATTTAGATGATGCTACAAAGCAGCAATTAGATAGAGGGCAGAGAATACTTGAATTACTTAAACAAAACGAAGCTTCTCCAGTTACCATGGAACAACAAGTGTGTATGTTTCATATAGCTAATGAGGGTGTATTAGATGATATTCCGGTGGAAAAAGTGAAAGAGTTTGAAATGGGTTGGTATGATTATGCAGAATCAAATATGAGTGAAGTTTTAAATACAATAAAATCTTCTGGAGAACTTAGTGACGATGCAAAAAAGACTATATCTGAAATTAGTTCAAAATATAAAAAATCAATGGGTTTTTAATTAATGGCAAGTACTAAAGAATTACGAACAAGAATCAAATCAATTTCAAATACAGCAAAAGTTACTGGTGCAATGCAGATGATTGCTGCATCCAAACTTCGAAAAGCTCAGAATTCTGCTGAAAATTATAATATATATTCTAGGAATTATGAAAATATAAAAAACAGTATATTAAATTCAGCCGATTTTCATTTGTTGTCTGAATATAGTGGGTTGTTTAAATCATATGAAAATTATGATGAAAATGTATTATATTTGGTTATTTCTTCTAATAGAGGTTTGTCGGGACCATTATTTGGAAATTTAGTTAAAGCCCTAGTAACAAATACTCAAAAAGTAAATAGAAAAAGTTTTGTTTCATTAGGGAAGAAAATAGATAAATATATTAATTCCAGAAACCTTGATTTATTAAACAATTTTGAAATGAAAGATGAATTTATCTCCGAAGATATTGCACAGATTAGCAATTACATTATTACTGAATTTGTTGAAAATCAATATACATCAGTAAAATTAGTTTATTCTCATTTTAATAGTGTAGCTAATCAAAAAGCAGAAATTATAGATCTTTTACCATTTAAACAAAGTGAAGAAAATCATAATTTTAGTAATCATATTTTTGAACCTAATCAATTAGATTTGATATCTGATTTCGCTCCAAAATATGTATTTATTATGATTTATAGATGTATTTTAGATTCATTGGCTAGTGAACATGCTGCAAGAATGGTAGCAATGCAAAATGCTACTGATAATGCTAATGAATTAGTTGATGATTTGACATTAGATTTGAATAAAGCAAGACAAGAAACAATTACTTCAGAATTATTGGATTTAGTTGGTGGAATGTCTGCCATAAAAGATTAATATTTATTTTAAATTAGGAGTATAAAATGTCAAAAGGAAATATTGTTCAGATTATTGGTACAGTTGTGGATGTAGAATTCCCACCTGATCAATTACCTAATATTTATAATGCTCTAGAGACAGATTTAGCTGGAAAAAAATTAGTATTAGAAGTAGAACAGTTAGTTGGTAATAATTGGGCGAGATGCCTCGCTTTAGGATCTACGGATGGTTTATCTAGAGGACAAGAAGTTTTTGACACTGGAGCACCTGTTCAAGTACCAGTGGGAGATCCTTCTTTGGGCAGATTATTTAATGTTTTAGGCGAGCCTATTGATGATGGAGATCCAATTCCAAAAGATGCTGAAAGATGGCCAATACATCGGCCAGCCCCTTCTTTTGATCAACAAAGAAGTACAACTGAAATTCTGGAAACCGGTATTAAAGTCATAGATTTAATGACTCCATTTGCTAAAGGCGGAAAGGTCGGTGCATACGGAGGTGCTGGAGTGGGGAAAACAGTAATTATAACTGAATTAATAAGGAATATCGCTCAAGAACATTCAGGTGTATCTGTTTTTGCAGGAGTTGGCGAAAGATCAAGAGAAGGCAATGATCTATGGAATGAAATGAAAGAATATGGAGTTTTAGATTCTACTGCATTAGTATTTGGTCAAATGAATGAGCCTCCTGGAACAAGGGCTAGAGTTGCATTAACTGGGTTGACTATGGCTGAATATTTTAGAGATGTTCGTAAACAAGATGTTTTACTTTTTGTTGATAATGTATATAGATATATATTGGCTGGGATGGAAGTATCAGCATTATTGGGAAGAATGCCTTCAGCAGTAGGTTATCAACCAACATTAAGTACTGAAATTGGAGATTTGGAAGAAAGGATTACTTCCACTAATGATGGGTCAATTACTTCTTTTCAGGCTGTATATGTTCCGGCTGATGATTATACTGATCCAGGAATTGTAACAACTTTTGGTCATTTAGATGCAAATATAGCTTTAGAAAGATCTTTAGCAGAACAAGCTTTATTTCCTGCGGTAGATCCACTAGCGTCAAATTCTAGGATTCTTGAACCTGCAGTTGTTGGAGAAGATCATTATAGAGCTGCACAAGGTGTAAAACAAATATTACAAAGATATAAAAATTTACAAGATGTTATAGCAATATTAGGAATTGAAGAATTATCTGAAGAAGACCAAGTTATTGTAGCTAGAGCCAGAAGAATTCAAAGGTTTTTAACACAGCCATTTTTCGTTGGAGAAGTTTTTACTGGTATACCTGGTAAATATGTTTCAATTGAAGAAAGTGTGAGAGGATTTCTTGAAATTTTGGAAGGAAAACATGACGATTTACCAGAACAGGCTTTTTATATGCAAGGAACTATAGATGAAGTTGTGGAAAATGCAAAAAAATAGGGATCATTATGTCATTTGAAATTGAGATAATTTCTCAGAAGGGAGTAGAGTTTAATGGAGATGTTGATTCAGTGACTTTACCTGGAAAAGATGGATATATAACTATATTAAAAAACCATGCAAGTTTGGTTACTACTCTTAAATCTGGAAAATTAATTACTAGATCTTCTAAAGAAAAAGAAAAGATTATTGAAATAACCGGTGGTTTTTCAGAGATTAAAAATAATAAGTTAATTGTTTTGATTGATAATCTTATTTATCTAAATAATAAGACATAGATTGAAGGGATAATACCGGGTCAATGTTTATGCATACAATGTTTTTTGGTAATACAGGTTTCATTGGGGTGTAGTTTAATATTGCTTTTATACCACTTTCAACTAATCTGTCTATTACTCCTTGAGCGTCTGGAGCAGGAACAGTTACTATTCCAATTTTAATATTTAATTCTTTAATTGTATTTTTCATATCTGATATTGTTTTTATAACTATATCTTTATTATCTAATCTTGAAGGGAGAGAAATATCGAAAGCTGCTTTAATTAAATAACCTTCATTTTTAAATCCCTGATAATTAATTACAGCCTGACCTAAGTTGCCAATACCTATAACACATGTATTCCATTTTTGATTTAGATTGAGTATTTTTCTTAATTCATCTAAAAGATAGTCTATATTGTAACCTCTACCTTGCTTCCCGAATTTACCAAAATGACTAAAATCTTTTCTTATTTGAGCAGGAGTAGTTTGTAATAAATTACCTAAATGTTGTGAACTTACAGTTGTTTGATTTAATAATTTTAATTCATTAAGAGTTCTTACATATAAAGGCAATCTTATAATTACTATCTCAGGAATATCATGTTCTTGTTCATTCATTTTTATCAAATATAAAAATAGTGTAAAAAGTTGATTTTATTATTTAATATTGCTGAAGTCAAATCAATATAAATTATGTTATTATTGAAATGATAGTGTATCTCAGATATTTATCATAGCTTAAAGTAGATTAATAAAAACATATTAGCATAATATTTCTAATTTAAAGAATAAACTATGAATGAACTAAATGATATAAAAATCCACAGAGGATTGAAAGAAATATATCTTGATAGAACAAAGTCAAGTTTTATTGACGGTAAAAATGGTAAGTTATATTACCGTGGTTTTAATATTAATGAATTAGCAAACAATTCTACTTTTGAAGAAGTTAGCTACCTGCTGATTCATGGTAAATTGCCGAATAAATTACAACTTAATGAAATGATGATATGGATGGCAGATAATAGAGATATTCCAATCGAAATTATTAATTTGATAGACTCAATCAAACACCTTCATCCAATGGATGTTTTAAGAACAGCTATTTCTACTTTAGCTGCGTTTGATGATTCTTTGGATGATGATTCTATGGATTCAAATGTAAAAAAAGGATTGTCAATTACCACAAAAGCTCCAACTATTGTTACTGCCCATGTTAGATTAAGAGATGGAAAAGATCCTATTTCTCCTGATAAATCTTTGTCTCATGCATCAAATTTTTTATATATGCTTTTTGGAGTTATTCCAGATGAATTAGATGCAAAATTAATTGATAAAGATTTGATTTTACATGCAGAACATGGATTAAATGCTTCTTCTTTTACAGCAAGAGTGGTAGCTTCAACTCAATCAGATGTGTATTCTGCTATTACTGCTGGAATTGCTTGCTTGAAAGGGCCAGCACATGGAGGTGCAGCTGAAGGGGTCATGAAACAAGCTCAAGAAATTGGAGATGAAAATAATACTACAAGTTATGTAAAAAATTTATTATCCTCCGGAGGAAGAATAATGGGTTTTGGGCATCGAGTTTATAAAACTGCTGATCCGCGAGCTTTAATTTTAAAAATAGATGCTAAAAATTTAAGTGAAAGGAAAGGTAATCCCAAATGGTTTGGAATTCTTCAATCTTTGGCAGTTTGTATGGAACCATATGAGAAAAAAGGTATTTGTGAAAATGTTGATTTCTGGACTGGAGCTATTTATAATTTACTAGACATCCCTGATGATATCTTTGTGTCAATATTTGCTTTAGCTAGAATTCCGGGATGGACCGCACAAATAGCAGAACAGTTTTCCAATAATATTTTGATAAGACCATTATTGGCATATGTTGGTGAACTTGATAATCCATATATAAAAATTGAAGATAGAAAATAATTGTTAAATCATTTTTGTATTAATAATTCATTCTATGCAAAACAAATTACATCACAAATTTCATACTAAATTAATTTCATATGATCAATTTATGGAATATAAATTATATGATCTAATTGAAGGATATTATTCCAAAAAAAATCAAGAATTATGGGGAACTGATTATATGACTTCACCTATAGTTCATCCTGCTTTTGGTTTACTGATTGCAAAATATGTATATGCAGTTTGGATTTCTATGAATTCACCTAATACTTTTTCATTAATAGAAATAGGAGGTGGTAATTTAAATTTTATAAATAATATATTTGATGGGATTAAAAAACTATCACCCAAATTTGCTGATTTGTTAAATATTGCTGTAATCGATCGTAATTTTAAAAATGATTTGCAATTTTATAAAAACATTAAATTAATTAACAGTGATAGTTTTAATTTAAAAAATATTACAGGTGTTATTATTTCAAATGAATTATTTGATGCTTTGCCATTTAAAAGATTTATATATAAAAAAAATAAATTTTATGAAATATTTATAAATTATTGTAATGATTTTGAAGAACAAGAATTCGAAATTAAATATAATCCTTTCAGTAAATATCCTAAAGAAATATATTCAATACCGGGAAAAGTTTTTGCTTATTCACTATCACAAAAAAAAATGATAGAAGATATTGCTGCAGGTATGAGATCTGGAGTAGTTTTGACTATAGATTATGGATATTTATTTAATGATTTAAAAAAGAATAAAAATTTGATGACAGATGCAAGAATAATTAATAAACAGAATATCATGAATAATATATATTCTGAAGATTTAGTTGATATCAGCTCATTTGTGAATTTTGATTTATTAATCGATTGGTTTAAAGAATTTGGTTTTGATTTTATGTTTTCAGATAAACAATCAAAATTTTTACAAGATTTGCGTATTGTTAATTTTACAAAATCTTATTTAAAAAATGCTGTAAATATGTCAGAAGCATTAAAATATATAAGGACATTGGAAGATTTAATAAATGATGATATATTCGGAGATTACATTGTTTTAGGAGTATCAAAAGGATTAAATAATTTTAACCATAATCTAGTATTAAGTAAATTAAAGAATTAATTAATTTGCTTCTTCTATCGTATTTCTCCAATTTAATTTTGGATTTCTAGCAGCAAGAGCTTCATTTAATCTTGTGTTAGGAGTATTATGTGGTGCATTATGTAATAAATTTGGGTTAGTTTTCGCTTCTTCACATATGGTTTTAACAGTCTCTATGAATTCATCAAGTGTTTCTTTGGATTCAGTTTCAGTAGGTTCAACTAGTAAAGCTTCCTCTACTGTTAAAGGAAAATACATAGTAGGAGGATGGATATCATAATCAATTAATCTTTTTGCGATATCAAGTGCATTTACGCCATATTTTTCTTTTATAGTTTTAGCTGAAAAAACTACTTCATGACTACAAATCCTGTCATAGGGTAAGTCTAATGTGTCTTTTAATTTGATTCTTAAATAGTTAGCATTAATAACAGCGTCTTCGCTAATATTATTTATACCTTCTTTACCTAGAGTTCTAATATAAGAATAAGCTCGTACTAAAGCACCAAAATTACCATGGAATGCACCCATTTTACCTATAGATTTTTGTGGTTTTGACAGGTCAAATTTATCTATTTTATCTTTAGTAACAATAGGGTCAGGAAGGAAATCGATTAATTTATCGCTTACCATTATAGCTCCTGCACCAGGACCTCCACCTCCATGAGGTTGAGTGAATGTTTTATGCAGATTAGAGTGGACAACATCAAAACCAATTTCTCCAGGTTTAACTTTACCTAGTATTGCATTAAGGTTTGCCCCATCGCCATAAATTAAACCACCATTAGAATTAATTATCTTTACTACTTCAAGAATATTTGTGTCAAATAATCCTAATGTACTTGGTTGAGTTAACATTAATCCTGCAGTAGAAGCATCAACAACATTTTTTAGTGCTTCTAAATCAGTATTTCCATTGGTGTCTGTAGGGATACTTATAACTTCAAAACCAGCCATAACAGCTGAGGCAGGATTTGTCCCATGAGCACTATCTGGGATAATGACTTTTTTTCGTTTAAAATCTTCTCTATTTCTATGATATGCTCTTATCATTAGCATTCCTGCAAGTTCTGCTTCAGCTCCGGCCATAGGTGCAAGAGATGTACCTGACATGCCTGTTATTTCTGCTAATATGTTTTGCAAATCAAACATTATTTCTAAAGCCCCTTGGATTGTATCAATGTTTTGAAGAGGGTGTATTTCATTAAAACCAGGAAACCCGGCAATATCATCATTTAGTTTAGGGTTGTATTTCATTGTACAACTTCCTAATGGATAAAAATTATGATCAATTGAAAAATTCATTTGACTAATTGATGAAAAATATCTCACAATTTCATTTTCTGAAACTTCCGGCATTGCCAAATTTTCTCTTAGAAATTTTTTATTTGGTAATGTTTGAAGAGGTACGTCGATGGAGGGCATTGTAGCACCTACCTTACCTTCTATACTTCTATCCATTAATAATTTTCGAACATTTGAATTTTTCATAAAGTTTTTACTTGAGAGAGTAAAGTAATTAAATTGTCAATTTCTTCTTTTGAGTTCATTTCTGTAATAGCAAGCAACATACCATTTTTTATAAAATCAGAGACATCATACCCCCCAATTATTTTGTTTTCATGTAAGTATTCGTTTACTTCTTTAACAGGGATAGGACATGATATTGCAAACTCTTTAAAGAAATTATTTGTTTGTAATTCGAATCCGGGTAAATTATTGATTTTTGCTGCTGCATAATGAGATTTATGGTAGCAAAGTTCAGATAGATATTTTAAACCTTTTTTCCCTTGTAATGCCATATATACTGTTGACATTAATGCAATTAAGCCTACTGAAGTACATATATTTGAAGTTGCTCTCTCTCTTTTAATATGTTGCTCTCTTGTTTGTAAGGTTAATACATATCCTTTTTTATTTTTAGAATCTATGGTTTCACCTACAATTCTTCCAGGTAACTGCCTGATATAATCTTTTTTGCAAGCAAACAATCCTGCATATGGGCCGCCATATGCTAGTGATACACCAAATGGTTGTCCTTCAGCTACCACAATATCAGCATTGTAATAAGAAGGAGTCTGATACATACTTAAAAACATTGGTTCTGATATCACTATTAATAGAGCATTATTTTTGTTTGATAAAAGCTTTAATTGGCCAGGATCAGAAATTTCTCCTAAAAAGTTAGGTTGTTGTATAACATAACATGCAGGTGCCTCATCATTATTGTTTTGTAAAATAGTTTCTATATTGTTATAAGATATTTCAATTCCTGTTGCCTGGGTAAGTGTTGTAATAACATCAGTATAAAGAGGAGATACAGTCCCCACAATTTCCACTTTCAATTTCTTGTTAACTCTGCAAGCCATCAAAACTGCTTCTGCAGCGCTAGTTGCTCCATCATACATTCCCGCATTTGCTACTTCCATATCGGTTAATTCACAAACCATGCTTTGAAATTCAAAATGGGCTTGTAAAGTACCTTGAGAAACTTCTGGTTGGTAAGGGGTGTATGAAGTCATGAATTCACTTCTTGATGTGATTTGTTTAACTACACTGGGAATGAAATGCCTATATGCTCCAGCACCTAAAAATGAGCTATAGTCACCGGGGGTTGAATTTTTATTTGCTATTTTAGAAAGTTCATTTTTTAAGTCTAATTCTGAAGTAGGAGCCGGTAAATTTAATTCAGGAAACCTATATTTTTCAGGGATATCAGAAAATAGATTTTTGTATGAATCAACACCTATATCAGATAACATTTGTTTTTTTATTTTTGGAGTATTCGGACTGTAAGTAGATTGATATTCATTAACCATGATTTTTTTAGCTCCCGGCATTTACAAATGATTCATATTCTTTAGCTGTCATAAGTTTTTTAAATTCTGAATTATCTGAAATTTCTACTTTTATAAGCCATCCATCTTCATACGGAGAATTATTTAATAATTCCGGTTCTGTTTCTAGTTTTTCATTAATTTCAATAATTTTTCCGCTTATAGGGCTGTATATTTCTGATGCGGCTTTAACTGATTCAACTTCACCAAATGTAGAAAACTGAGTAATTTCAGTACCAGTTTGAGGTAATTCTATAAAAACAATATCACCAAGACTTTCTACAGCAAAAGATGTTATTCCAATAGTGGCAATTCCGTTATTTTTCAGTAACCACTCGTGTTCTTCAGAATATTTTAAATTTTCAGGGTACATTTAATTACTCCTTTTATAGAATGGTATTTTTATAATTTTAGCAAGTATATTTTTTGATCGGATTTCAATCGTTATTTCGGAATTGATATCTAAAGATTTGTTTGATATATATCCTAATCCTATACTTTTATTTAATGTTGGAGAGTAAGTCCCACTTGTTACTTCTCCAATGATATTATTATTATCGTCTTTAATTATATTGTGAGATCTTGCTATCTTTCTACCTTGTATTTCAAAACCTATTAATTTTTTTGATAATTCTTGGGATTTAATATTACTTAATGTATTGTTTACAATATAATTTTCACGATCTAATTCTACAAATCTAGATAATTGAGCCTCAAAAGGATTGGTTTTTTCTGTGATTTCATTACCATGCAGTGCTAAAGCAGCTTCAAGTCTTAATACATCTCTTGCACCTAGCCCACATTCAGTTGCCCCGTTTTTAAGTAATAATTCCCAAAAGTTTTGAGAAATATCGTTATCTAATATTATTTCAAAACCATTTTCTCCAGTATAACCAGTCCGGGCAATAATAACATTTTTATCTTTGTATTTTGTTTGAATAAACCTAAATCTTCTAATCTTAGGTAATTCAGAAAATATATTATTTAAAATTGTTGTTGATGTTGGGCCTTGTAACGCTATCATGGCTGTATTTTTTGTTACAACGTTAATATTAAAATTTAATTCTTTTGTGTTATCTATGATCCATTCATGTATTGTGTCTGCATTTGAAGCATTTGGAATTAGTAGAAATTTTTTATCATTAATTTTATAAACTATGGCATCATCTATGATCCCCCCATTTTGATTACATATTACATTGTATTTTCCTTGCCCTTCTTCAATCATAAAAGGATTCACGCTTAATATTTTATCTAAAGCTAATGATGCGTCATTCCCTGATATGTAAAATCTTCCCATATGTGAGACATCAAATATTCCAGATTGATTTCTGACTGCTTTACATTCAGAAAGTATAGAAGAGTATTGTATTGGCATTTCCCATCCGGCAAAAGGAACTAATTTTGCCTTTGAGTTAATATGCGTTTGATGTAAAGAAGTTTTTAATAAATTATTCATTATTTAACGATTTAAGGGTTTCTAATATTGAATTAATCAACCAGTTTATTTCTTCATCTGAAACAATTCCTAGATGTCCAATTCTAAGTATTTTTCCACTGAGATTTCCTTGCCCTGTTGAGATAATTACTTGGTGTTCATTTTCTAATATATTTAAAAATTTAGAGCAGTTTATGTTTTCAGGTACTTTGACAGCAGTTAGAGTATTAGAAGCAAAAAATTCATTTTTAGGAAATAATTCAAAACCAATTTCTTGTAATTTGCTTCTAATTTTATTAGCAGCATCTGTATGCCTTTCATAAACTTTTTCCATAGTTTCTTCTAGAAGTAATTTTAATGATTTGTTAAGTGCATACATTATCCCTATGGCTGGAGTAAACGGAGGCTGTCCTTTTTCTAAATATTTTTTATATTGAGATATATCAAAGTAATATTTTGGACTTGAAGAATTACAATGGAATTCCCATGCTTTTTTACTAATAGACATAAAAGCTAGTCCCGGTGGAGCTACCCATCCTTTTTGAGATGCTGAAATTAAAACATCAATTTCTAATTCATCGGTATTACAAGGTACAGAAGCAACACTGCTAATACCGTCTACAACATATAATAACGAATATTTTTTAGCTAAATATGAAATAGATTTTAGGTCGTTTTCAACTCCGGTAGATGTTTCATTATGAGTTATATATAGTGCTTTTGTATTTGGATTAGATTTAATAAATTCCTCAAGAATATTAATATTAATTATTTCACCCAATTCAAAATTAATATTATTAACTTTAATATTATAAGAATTCGCTATTTCTGAAAATCTGTCTCCAAACCAACCTACTGAAGCAACAATTATTTCATCATTTTCAGATAAAAAATTTGATACAGATGCTTCCATGACACCTGTTCCGGAACAGGTAAAGATAAATAGATCATTATTTGTGGCATATATATTTTTTAAATTTTTGGTACATTCATCTAAAAGTAATTTGTAATCATTTCCCCTATGATTTATTAAAGGCTTTGATTGTTCTTCAAGTATTTCTTTTGGAACAGGTACAGGCCCAGGTAATCTTAGATTTATTTCGTTTGAATCTGATAAATATTTTTGCATTGTAAGTTAAAAATTGATTTCGATATTTTTTCTTTTTCCAAGACTAATTTGATATCCATTTTTAATCTCGGATATACTTATGTCTTCAGAAAGGGTTTTTCCATTTAATTTTACACCATTTTGCTTTATCAATCTTTTAAATTCTGATGTACTTGTAATTATATTTTTATTAAAAAGCATTTTACTTAGTTTTTCTTTTGAGTTTAATTTATTGATTTCAAATTTTATTTTTTCAAATTTTACATTTTTTTCTTGCACAGATTCTTTGAAATTTTTTTCAGATAAATTAGCTTCATTTTGAGTGTGAAATTGTTTTACTATTTCGTGTGCAAGTAATTTTTTATAATCCATAGGGTTAATATTATTAGAATTTAATCCATTTTTTAATTCTTGAATTATATGGTCTTCTATATCAGTTAAACATCTCATATATATTTCAATTATATGGTCTGGTATAGACATGATTTTTCCATATATTTCATTTGGGTGTTCTGTTATACCTATATAATTATTTAAGCTTTTGCTCATTTTTCTTTTTCCATCAGTGCCAGGTATTAATGGAACAAGAAAACATTGTTGAGGTGATTGGCCTTCTTTTTGTTGTAGATCGCGTCCAACTAGTAAATTAAATTTTTGATCTGTACCACCAAATTCCACATTTGAATTTATTACTACAGAATCATATGCTTGTAAAAGTGGATATAGTAATTCTGTGATAGTAATTGGTTGATTTGCATTATATCTTTTTGCGAAATCTTCTCTGGCTAAAAATTGAGCAATAGTAAATTTACTTGTCAATGAAATAATATTTTCTAATTTGAACTTTCCATACCATTCTGATTGCCATCTTATTTCTGTTTTTGATTTATTTACAATTTTGAAGAATTGTTTTAAATATGTTTCTGCGTTATATTTCACTTCTTCATATGTTAGCATTGGCCTTGTTTCTGATCGTCCACTTGGATCTCCGATTTGTGCAGTCCAATCAGCTACAATTAATACTACTGTATGGCCTAAATCTTGCAGTTGTCTTAGTTTTCTTAATCCTACTGCATGCCCAAGATGTATATCTGGGGCGCTAGGATCAAAGCCCATTTTTAACCTTAAATTATGATTTTTATTGAGATTGGAAATAAATTCGTTTCTAGGAATTATTTCTTCAACTCCTCTAGTAAGTATTTTTTCAATATTATTCATTGTTAAAAAATTGTTTTATATTAATTAAATCTTTTTGCATTTGTTCTTTTAATTTTATAATATCTGAGTATGTTATTTGTTCCCTAATATATTTATGAATTTCTATTGTTAGAGTTTCATTGTATAAGGATTTAGCGAAACCTATGATATGTACTTCGATACTTAAAGGATTATTATTTCCAAATGTAGGATTCTTGCCAATACTTAATGCGCCTATATATTTCTTTTTTCTATATTCTACCTTGCATGCATAAATCCCTTCTGGAGGAATGAATTTTTTTTGATTTATTAATAAATTAGCTGTAGGCATATTTAAAGTTTTTCCTCTGTCTCCCCCTCTTATAACCTTGCCTGTTAAATTATAATAATAACCTAAACACTTATTTGCCTTTATTATATTTTTTTGATCTATAAGTTTTTTTATTAAAGAACTACTGATTATTTGATTTTGAGAAAGATAAGGTTTAGTTACATATAACTTATAATTAAAAGTACTTTGCATTTTATTTAAATAATTTATATTACCTTCCTTATTTTTACCTAATGAAAAATCTGGACCAATGACAAGAGATTTGAGATTTAAAGAAGTGTTTAAATATTTTAAAAAATCATATGCTTTTGTATTAGCTATTTCATCATTGAATTGAACTAAGAAAATTTCATCGATTTTATATGTTGATAATATATTGGTTTTCTCACATTCGGTAGATAAATAATTATTGGAGTCATTTTTTTTAGTTAAAAAGTGATATGGAGAATTAGAGAAAGAAATTATACATGAATTATAATTTTGATTATTGGCAACTTTAACTGTTTCATTTATTAGGAATTGATGTCCTAAGTGTATTCCATCAAATACACCGATTGTTATACTATACCCTGATTTACTTTCAATTATTTTAGATAATTCTGATAAATGAGTAATTTTATGGATTACTGGCATATTTAAAATTTCAGTATTGTTTTAACAAATACAATTATATCTTTAATTATAATTTATTGTATGCCCATTGAATTAATTCTGAGGTTTCATCCCATCCTATGCATTCATCTGTGATTGAAACACCATATTCAAGATTTTTAGTATCAGATGAAAGATCTTGATTTCCAGGATTAAGATGGCTTTCTAACATGATTCCAAAAATAGATTTTTGGCCATTAATTTTTTGATTTAGGACTGATTTAAAAACTTTAGATTGGTTTCTGTGGTCTTTATTTGAGTTTCCGTGAGAGCAATCAACAATAAGTTGGGAATTTAAATTATTTTTATTTAATAGTTCCACAGCGGTTTTTATAGATTTTTCATCATAATTAGTTCCATTTTTGCCACCTCTGAGAATTAAGTGTCCATATGCATTTCCTTTTGTTTTTACTACAGATGCTTGCCCTTTTTCATCTATACCTAAAAATACATGTTGATTTTGTGCTGTAATAATAGCATCAAGTGCTATTTGAACTGTACCTCCAGTACCATTTTTAAATCCGATAGGCATACTAAGACCGCTAGATAATTGTCTATGTGTTTGACTTTCTACTGTCCTGGCTCCTATTGCTCCCCAAGAAATTAGGTCAGCATAATATTGAGGAATAAATGGATCAAGAAATTCTGTTCCAGCAGGAAGACCTATGTGTAAAACTTGATTAAGAAACCCTCTAGCTTTTCTTAGTCCATCATGGACATCAAAAGTATCGTTGAGATTAGGATCATTTATGAAGCCTTTCCATCCTGTAGTAGTTCTTGGTTTTTCAAAATAAACTCTCATGATTATAAGAATTTTATCTTTTACTTTTTCAGAAATATTTTTTAATTTGTTTGCATATTCCAGGCAAGATTGTACATCGTGTATTGAACAAGGCCCAACAATTAATAGTAATTTTTCAGATTTCCCATCAATAATATTTTGAATTTCGTCTCTTGATTTATACACTGTATGAATTTGTTCAGGTTTTACTGGAATCATATCAATGAATTTTTCCGGGGAATACAATGGCTTAATGTATTCGAGGTTAACGTTGTGTATATTTTTGTTATAAGAATTGGTCATTTTGCTTTAAAAATGTAATTAAATTACAGAATAATTATTCACTAATATGTTTTAGGATTTTAAACAGAGAAACATTGTATCATAAAATTTAAATATCTAATTATAAAGTTTTAGTTTAAAGTTTGTATGAAACTATTGAATGCGTAAATTCTTTGCATTCTCAAGATAGATGAATTTTAAATTTTTTTGAGGTATTTTACTTTTAAAAACTATTAATGTTCTAATGCATAGTTTTAAATTATTTTTTATTTTAGGTTCAGTTGTGCTAAATAAAGATTCATTAAGTAATCCAAAATTTTTTCTTGCTACAGAGGCAGGATAATAAGCTTTCAAATCTTCAGTAGAAGAAAATATAATAAATAAAATATCTTTTTTTGTAATATTATTTGAAGAAAATATTTCTTGTAATAATTTACTTGTTTTAATTTCTATATCTTTTTTTGTATCCTCTATTACACTAGTGGCACCACGTACAGATACAATATTTGTAGTTTTAAATAAAGATAATAATTTGTTTAACATATATTTTGCTTAATTTATTTTCTGAGATTATTTATAAAATTATTTATGATTATTTTGATGTCATCATCTTGACTTTTCCTTTCTATAATAGGAGATATTTTATTAATAAGAGCACTTGCAATAATAGCTCCATCTGCATATTTGTCTATAGTTTTGATATGTTCATTTGTTGAAACCCCAAAACCTACTAATACTGGTATTGATGAAGTTTGTTTAATTATATTAATAATTTTTAGATTTTTTGATGATAATTTATCTCTGGATCCGGTAACTCCAATAGAACTAACATAATATATAAACCCTTTAGAATTTTGAGTCACTTTTTTTATTTTTGATTTTGAAGTTGTGGGTGTAAGCATGTTTATTAAATAAATATTATTGTTATTAAATATTTGATTTATTTTTCTTGATTGTTCAAATGGTAGGTCAGGTATTACAATTCCATCAACACCTGCTTTCATTACACTTTCTGAGAATTTTGTAATTCCAAATTGATATATTGGGTTTAGATAACTCATAATAATAATAGGTTTTTTTCTATTTATTTTTCTAAGAATTTTTACTATTTCTAATGTTGAATCAATAATAGGTTTTGTTTTATTTTTATTCTTTGATTCGATAGCTTTAAATGAAGTATTTTGAATTGTAGGTCCATCAGCAATGGGATCGCTAAATGGTATTCCTATTTCTAAAATATCAATATTTGAATTAATTAATATTCGAGCTATTTCAATGGATGAATTAAAATCCGGATACCCTGAAGTGAGATATAAAGTTAGGATTGATTTTTTATAATTTTTAATTTGATCTAATTTGTTTTCATTCATTTTTGTTTTATTGCCAAGTAATATTCCCGCTAAGATTATCAATATTTAAATTTTTTGATTTAAATATTTGAAATTCATTTAAAGAATTTTTAATAGTTGTATCATTCCCATGTCCTGGGTGTACTATAATATGCTCTGAAAGATTTAACAATTTCTTTTCTATATTATCAATGAGTATTTTGAAACTTTTTGAATCTTGTGTTCTTCCTGGACCTCCGGGAAATAAAGTATCACCTGAAAATAAATTATCTTCAATTAATATACAAGTTGAACCTGGAGTATGACCTGGGGTACTAATAAACTGTATAATTGTTTGATTTAGTTTATATTGCTTTGAATTTTCATAATATTTTATGTATTTTGGATTTATTTTCAATTCTTTTAATTTGTCTGAATCATTTATCCCAATCCATATTATAATTTCTTTATTTAAAAAACTTATAATATCTTTCAGTCCGTCAATATGATCATAATGGTTATGAGTTATAAATATTGAATTGATGTTCCATTGATTATTATTAATTAAAAATTTTTTTATATTATTAATATCAGGCGGTGCGTCTAATAATATTGCATTTTTAGTTTTTTTCGATCCTATCAGCCATATATTGTTAAATAATGGATCTACAATATTTTTAGTATAAAATAAATCATTTTGTTCAAAAGTTTGTTTATTCATTTGATTTAATTCAATTACTCTAATTGAATTATGATAGTACTAGCTTGCAAGACAGGAAACAATGCTTATTTTAAAAGACTATTATCAATAGTTTTTATTCAAATAATAGAATTAATCAATTTCATCAACATTGACGAGATTTAAATTTTTTATATTTTGATTTATTGACGTTTTATGAAGATCTGAATTTAAATATTCCGGGAATGATATTATTTGCATTGTCTTTTTTGATTTGGATGTTTCTTTAATGTTGATATTTATTGAATTTTCTGACACGCCTAATACTGTACAAATATATTCATTTCCAAGATTTATTAGATTAGATATTCTTTTTGCTATACTGTTATCTATTATATGTATTTTATTATTACCTTTATAAATTCCTATTGAATCTTTTTCATTTCTAATAGTTAATTTTGATCCGGTATCAATGCCTTGATTTAAAATTTTCTTTGAATTCTTGATATCACATTTTAAATGTATTGATTTTCCGGTCTCATTTATCAAATTGGACGAATCAATTTTGCTAAGATTAATAGTTATTTCGGGTAAATTTAATTGTAATTTATTTAAATTTTTTTGAGCAATCACATTATTAGGAGAAATTTTTAATACATTTTTAAAACATTTAGTTGCATTAACTTTGTCAGATAATTTCATATAAGAAATACCAAGTCTATTAAGTGTTTCGATATTATTTTTTGAAATATTCAAAATCACTAAATTCAATTTTTTTGCTTTTTTCCAATTATTATTTGAGGCTTCTCTAATAGCTGATTTTATCAGAGAGTTAACGTTAGTTTTAGTTTTTACTTCCATACAGATTAAGTTCAATACATTTATAAATCGATAGGATTCTATTTGTTAATGTGAGCATTTTGCAATGCTTTTTTAGTGTTTTTATTTGATTTATTTAAATAAATCAAAAACATTGTGTACTTCATTGACTGCTTTACCCAAATCAGTGTCATTAATTAAGCAAGTAATTCTTATATCTGATGTTGTTATCATTTCTATATTTACTTTAGATTTAAATAAAGTTTCAAAAAATTTAGCAGCATAACCAGGTGTATTTTGGATCCCTGATCCAATAATACTGATTTTAGCGTAATTACTTCCTGAAGTTATATTTTCATAATTTATATTTTTGATTGATTTATTTTGTACTATGATTAAAGCATGATCTAAATCTTCATTTTTTACCGTGAACGTTAAATCTGTTTTATGATTTTTGCTTATATTTTGTACTATTACATCTATATTTATCCTTGCTTCACTTAGAGGTTTAAACACTTTTGCTGCAATTCCTGGTTTATCAGGAATACTATGTAATGTAATTTTTGATATATTCCGTTCAGAAGTGACTCCTGTAACTTTATTTCTATTTTCGGTTATGTGGTTCAAAATTATACCTCTTTTTTGTAAATCATTTAATTTTTCTATATTACAAATTATAGTTCCAGTTTTATTTTCAAAAGAAGATTTAATAATAATTGGCATATTATAATGTAAACCTAATTCAATTGATCTTGGATGCATTTTAGCACCATAATTTGCTAGTTCTAACATATCTTCATAAGATAAATAATCAATTTTTTTTGCATTTTTAACAATTCTAGGATCAGCTGTAAATATACCTTCTACATCAGTGTAAACTTCGCAAATATAAGCTTTTAGACTAGCTGCTAATGCTACTGCTGTTGTATCAGACCCCCCTCTTCCAAGAGTTGTTATTTCAAAATTTTCATTGTACCCCTGAAAACCGGCTATTACCACGATTCGGCCCTTATTTATTTCATTATGTATTCTTTTGTTATCAATAGAAATGATTTGAGCTTCTCCGAAAGTTGAGTTTGTATCAATTCCTGCTTGGAATCCTGTTAACGAAATTGCTTTTAATCCAAGTTCTTGAAGCGCTATAGACATTAAAGCACTTGAGACTATTTCCCCAGAAGACATTAATAAATCTAATTCTCGGGTATTTGCATGCTTTGATAACATTTTTGCTTTTTTCAAGAGTTCATCTGTAGATTTTCCCATCGCTGATACTACTAAAACAATTTTTTTGCCTTGATCTATAGATTTTTTTGTTGTTTCAGCTATTTTTTTAATTTTAGCTATTGAATCTAGAGATGTCCCACCATATTTTCTTACTATTATTTCCATAATTTAATTTCTTATATATGCTCCTTTACTGGTAAAAGAAGTTATTAAAAGTTTAGCTTCGATATTTTGTTTATCACAATAATCGGCTACTTCATAAAAAAAGCTCATAGGATTTTTAGTTGTAATTCCTGCTATTGTTGGACCTGAGCCACATAAAAAAGAACCTAATCCTCCAATTTCAGGGATCTTGTTTAATAATTTTAATAATTTTGGATAGTTTTTTAATCTGATGTTTTGATGAAATACATCATCAAATGCAATTTTGATTGTATTTGTATTTGGTGATTTCAAACTATTTGTTAACAGAGATAATCTACTCATATTATGAATGAATTTTTCGACTGAAATAGTTTTTGGCAACTTTATTCTAGATTCAATCGTATTGGTTTTATTATTAGGAATTATTATTATTAATTTTATATTAGGATCATATTCAATATTTGAAATTATGACCTCTGATTTATTTTGTATGCATAATTTAATTCCACCATTAATACATGCAGCTAAATTATCGTAATGATCTTCTAATTCCTTTGCTATGGTTAAAAGTTTTATTTTACTGAAACATTGGCCATGGTTTTTATTAATATAGTAATTTGCGGCTAATAATCCTGCAGATATAGCAGATGAACTACTTCCTAGGCCGCTTTCAAGTTTGATATTATTTGTTATTTTAATATTTATTTTTGGAATATTTATTTTTAATAATTTGAACGGTATTGAAAATGCTTTGTAAACCAGATTTGATTTATCTACTGACAGGGTATTTTCTCCCTCTTCTTTTATTTCAATTTTGAGTTCAATAGTTTTATTGTTTTTGGGATGAAATATAAATTCAAATTCATTCCATAAATCTATTGCCCCACCTATACAATCGAATCCAGGTCCCATATTTGCAATTGTTGCAGGGCTATATATTTTTATGTAATTTAAAATTGGCATTATGCTAATTCATATATAAGAATAAATACAAGAATCAGATTTTAACACTTGGATAATTTATTAACCATAATACTTAGGGTATATTTTAGTAAAATTGAATAAAATTCCTTATAAAAGTCACAATTAATTATTGACACTGTAACTGTTATTATGTAATGTAGTTATTTGGCAGATGAATATATCGCTCTTTAGACATCAAATATCATACAATTATATAAAAGATTTAGGAATTTTTTTTCTAAATCTTTATATCATTTTATTTATTTTGTATATTTTGTTTCAAATATATGAAATCCCATATTTTAATTTACTTGGATTTTAATTTTCAGGAGTTTTTTTTATGAAGATAAGATTGAATGGAAAATCAAATTTCGATGGACAAGATTTAATACCAAATTTAATTCAAGTACAATTAGATTCTTTTAAATGGTTTCAAAATCAAGGAATAAAAGACATACTGGAAGATATTTCTCCTATAGAAGATGGGAGATTTGAATTGAAATTTATTAATCATAAATTTAAAGAACCTGAGAATAGCGAGCAAGTGTGCAGAAAAAGGGAAATAACGTATGATGCTGCCTTGTGGTTTACGGCATTACTGAAAATTAAGGAAACAAAAGAAGAAAAAGAACAGGAAATTTTCGTAGGAAAATTACCTATAATGACATCAAATGGTACTTTTATTATAAATGGCGCAGAAAGAGTTGTAGTTAGTCAATTAGTACGATCTCCAGGAGTTTACTTTAGTGCAACTAATGAACCTATTTCAGGCAGACCCTTAGCTAATGCAAAATTAATTCCCTCAAGAGGCTCTTGGGTAGAATTTGAAACTAGTACAAAGAATATTTTATCTGTAAAAATTGATAGAAAACGAAGAATTCCTATTAGCATTTTTCTTAGGGCTCTGGGTTATGAAGATGATGAAATGCTTAATATATTTTCAGATGTAGATTCGCCTATCGATGGTTATATAAAGACAACCCTTGATAATGATAATGATGATGTTAAATCAAGAAAAGAATCTCTTATAGAATTTTATAAACGTATTAGACCAGGCGAACCTCCAAATGAAAAAAATGCAGAGGAACTTATAGAAACTACATTTTTTAATGAAAGAAGATATGATCTTGGTAATGTAGGTAGATATAAATTAAATAATAGGTTAGGGAGGAAAAATATTGATCTCAAAACTTTGGATAGAGATGATTTTATCCTTATTATTAAAAAACTGATTTTGATAAATAATAGTTTAGAGCATAAAGATGATATAGACCATTTGGGAAATAGAAGGGTTAGGGCAGTAGGAGAGCTTATTCAAAATCAAATGAGGGTAGGTTTGCTGAGAATGGAGAGAGTGGCTAAAGAAAGGATGATTACTGCTATGGAACCACAAGAAACTGCGCCACAGGCATTGATAAATATTCGTCCTGTTGTTGCTGCAGTTAAAGAATTTTTCGGAGGATCTCAGTTGTCACAGTTTATGGATCAAACAAATCCTTTAGCTGAGTTAACTCATAAAAGAAGATTATCTGCTTTAGGCCCTGGTGGATTATCTAGAGAAAGAGCAGGATTTGATGTACGAGATGTGCATTCTTCTCATTATGGTAGAATATGCCCAATTGAAACACCTGAAGGACCAAATATTGGATTATTGGGATCACTTGCCACTTTTGCACGAACAAATGAGCATGGTTTTATTGAGACTCCGTACAGGATTGTTAAAAAAACAATTAATAGTAAAGACCCATCTATATTGGGTAGAACGGTTACTGAAGATATCACTGCTGGAAAAAAAGTTATACTTCCTGAAAATAAAAAAATTACAAGAAAAGTTATTGAAGAAATATTAAAACTTCCAGAACATGATCTTTCTGTTGTATCTTATGTTTCAAGTTTAACTAATGATATAAAATATTTATCTGCAGATTTAGAGACAAATTATAATATAGCTCAAGCAAGCTCTCCCATTGATAATAATGGTGAATTTATAAATGCTGGGATAGAAATTAGAAAAGGAGAAGAATTTGTTGTTGTTCCTTCAGGAACAGTTGATTTAATAGATATATCACCAATGCAACTAGTAAGCGTTTCAACTTCTTTAATTCCTTTTTTAGAGCATGATGATGCGAATAGAGCTTTAATGGGTTCAAACATGCAAAGACAAGCTGTTCCATTAATTTCACCACAAGCTCCAATAGTTGGTACAGGTATGGAAAAAATTGTAGCAAGAGATAGCGGACAGGTTCAAATTTCTAAATCTGATGGTTTGGTAATAAGCTCAACAGGTACTGAAATACAAATTATGGATAAAGAGAATGAAATTGAAAAATATTCTTTGCAAAAATATGTAAGAAGTAATCAGGGAACAACTATAAGCCAAAGGGCAATTGTTTCAAAAGGTGATATTGTTAGCAAAGGACAGGTCTTGTGTGATAGCTCTTCTACTGAATCAGGAAATTTGGCATTAGGCCAGAATATTTTGTGTGCATTTATGAGTTGGGATGGATATAACTTTGAAGATGCAATTATATTGAGTGACAGATTAGTTAAGTGTGATACTTATACTTCAATACATATTGAAAAATTAGAAATTGAAGCGAGAGATACTAAATTGGGGCCTGAAGAAATTACTGCAGATATACCTAATATTGGCGAAGAAGCATTAAAGAATTTGGATGAGGAGGGTATAGTGAGAATTGGTGCTGAAGTTGGGCCAGGAGATATTTTGGCCGGTAAAATCACGCCTAAAGGAGAAACAGAGTTAAGTGCCGAAGAAAAATTATTGAGAGCAATATTTGGAGAGAAAGCTAGAGACGTAAAAGATACATCTCTAAGAGTTCCACATGGCCAAAGAGGTAAAGTTATTGATGTAAAAATTCTTGATTCTAAAGAAGTTAAAGATTTGCCACCTGGTGTCAACAAGCAAGTAAGAGTATGGATTGCACAAACAAGAAAGATTTCAGAAGGGGATAAGATGGCCGGTAGACACGGAAATAAAGGTGTTGTTGCAAAAATACTGCCACAAGAAGATATGCCATATTTAGAAGATGGGACCCCAGTTGATATTATTCTTAATCCGATAGGAGTTCCTTCAAGAATGAATTTAGGGCAGGTTCTTGAATTACATTTAGGTTGGGCTGCTAAAGCTTTAGGTATGAAATCAGCTAACAGTTCAGTTTTTGAAAGTTTTACAGATAAGGAGATAGAAGAAGCTTTATTAAAAGCTTGGGTTATTAGAAAATCAGGTGCTTTAGATGACTCTATAGATGATCATTTAAGTTATCAACAGACAAATTATGACAGACTTTACGAATGGCTTAAATTAAAGAATAAAGAAAACCTGATGGGATTTTTTATTCATACAGATAAGAAAACTCCTAGTTCAATTAATATACAAGAAGAATGTTTAAGATTATGGTTTGAGGAAGAAATTAACGAAAATGTCAGTGAATGTTCTATTGATGAATTGAAAGAAAAAGTAGATGAACTTAATAAGTTAAATAAATTTTCTTCACCTAATTTTGGAAAAGAAAAATTATATGATGGAAGAACAGGAGAATTATTTGACCAGCCAATTGCAGTAGGATTTATGTATATGTTGAAATTAATTCATATGGTAGAAGATAAGATTCATGCAAGATCAACAGGCCCCTATTCATTAATTACGCAACAACCTTTGGGAGGTAAAGCACAATTTGGTGGACAAAGATTTGGTGAAATGGAAGTTTGGGCTTTAGAGGCATATAGTGCTGCTCATAACCTTCAAGAAATTTTAACAGTTAAATCTGATGATGTTGTAGGTAGAGTAAAAACTTATGAATCTATCGTTAAAGGTGAACCTATAACTCAACCAGGTATTCCTGAATCTTTTCATGTTTTATTAAAAGAACTGCAAAGTTTGGCCTTATCAGTTGATCTGATGCATGATTTTGATAGTGAATCTGATTTAGATCTATCAGATATTGTTGATGATGTTGATTTAATAACAAGTGTCAATGAAGGAAGTAATTTGCTATCTGCAGGTGGAAATTCTGACATTAATGTAGATAATATTGATGAGAAATTATTATCTGAAAATATTAGTTTAGATGATATACCTAGTAATAATCTGGAAAATACTGATATAGAAGAAGTTGTTAGTGAAAGTTCGGATGACACTACAGATCAAGTAGATATAACTTTAGATGATATTCCTGAACTTAAAGATGAAGAAAGTTTAGATTCCGACATTAATAATAAGGAATAAAAATTAATAAATATTGAGGTATATAAATTATGGTACAAACATCTACTAGTTTTGATTCTATAAAAATTGGATTAGCTTCTACTGAAAAGATTAAATTATGGTCTTATGGAGAAGTGACAAAGCCCGAAACAATAAATTACAGGACTTTGAGGCCAGAAAAAGACGGTTTGTTTTGTGAAAAAATCTTTGGTCCTACTAAAGATTGGGAATGTTATTGTGGAAAGTATAAAAAAATAAGATATAGGGGAGTAATTTGTGACCGCTGTGGAGTAGAAGTAGCTCGTTCTAAGGTAAGGCGTGAAAGAATGGGAACAATAACTTTAGCTGCACCTGTAGCACATATTTGGTTTGCCAAAGGATCACCGAGCAGACTTGGAATGGTATTAGATTTATCACCAAGAAATCTTGAGAGGATTTTATATTTCGCGCAGTATTTGGTAACAAAAGTAAATATTGAATCCCGAGATAAACTTATAGAACTTTTAAATAATGAAGTCATTAAATTAGAATCAGGTGATGCCACGGAAAAAGCAGAAGAGCAAAATAATGATGATTTAGGTTCTTCAAAAGATGATGATATTAAACAAGAAGAAAATCAAGATAATTTAATTATATTGTCTGAAGAAGACAAAAAAAATAAAATTGCTGAATTTAATTTAGTAATTACTGATCTTAAAAATTTAAAATTAGGTGAGTTGTTAACTGATCAAAAATATAAATCACTTAGAACAATAACAATTAAATTTCAAATGGATATTTTTACTGCAGAAATGGGCGCTGAAGCTGTTGCAAAAGTTTTGGCAAATATAAATTTGGATTTATTAAGAGATGAATTACAAAAGGAAATAAGGGAAACTTCAGGCCAAAGGTTAAAAAAAGCAGTTAAACGATTAAGAGTTGTTGAAGCTTTTAGAAAAAGTGGGAATGAATTGTCATCAATGATATTAGAAATCATTCCAGTTTTACCTCCTGAATTAAGGCCGATGGTTCAATTGGATGGTGGTCGATTTGCTGCAAGTGACTTAAATGATTTATACAGAAGAGTGATTAATAGAAATAATAGATTAAAGAGATTATTGGAATTACATGCTCCTGAAATTATTGTTAGAAATGAAAAAAGAATGTTACAGGAATCTGTTGATGCTTTAATAGATAATGGAAGAAGAGGACGTCCGGTTTTGGGCAGTCATAATCATACTTTAAAATCATTGTCTGATTTATTACGTGGCAAACAGGGAAGATTTAGACAAAATTTACTTGGAAAAAGAGTGGATTATAGTGCTCGATCTGTAATTATAGTTGGTCCTGAATTAAAATTAAATCAATGTGGATTACCAAGAAAAATGGCTATAGAATTATTTAAACCATTTGTGATGCATCAATTGGTGATACAAGGGTATGCTCATAATATTAGAACAGCAAAAAGATTAGTTGATAGAGGAAGCTCAGAAGTTTGGGATATTTTAGAAGATGTTTCAAAGGATAGACCTGTACTTTTAAATAGAGCCCCAACATTGCATAGATTAGGGATACAGGCTTTTGAACCGGTTTTAATTAACGGAAGTGCTATTAGAGTCCATCCTTTAGTGTGCGCTGCTTTTAATGCTGATTTTGATGGGGATCAAATGGCAGTACATTTGCCATTATCAAAGACTGCTATTATTGAAAGTAGAAAACTTATGTTAAGTTCAAATAATATGTTGACACCTAGTTCTGGAGAACCTATCGTAGCACCTACGTTAGATATTGTCTTAGGTTGTTTTTATTTAACAGGTCTGGAAAATGAAAATATAGAAACTGACTTAAAATTATACTCAAACTTTAATGAGGTGTTATTAGTACATAATCTTGGTTTAATTAATTTGAGATCTTTCGTCAAAGTTAGGAATGATAAATCTGAAAATAATGAAATTATTACTACAACAGTTGGTAGGATAATTTTTAATTCTAATTTACCCGACTCTTTTGAATTCTATAATTTTACTATAGATAAATCCCACCTAAAAGATATTACTTTAAAATCATTTAAAGAATTAGGAAATGAAGAAACTGCCGATTTATTAGACAGGTTAAAATCAGTTGGTTTTGAATATGCAACAAAATCAGGAATCACTATTGCTATTAATGATATAAAGGTCCCTGAATCTAAATATGAAATTGTTCACAAAGCTGAAAATCAAATTAAATTATTAGAAAGTAAATTTGATCAAGGTTTTATTACAGATGATGAAAAATATCAATCTGCAGTTAAAATTTGGACAGATGCAAATGAAGAAGTGACAGATACAATTGAAAGTGCCTTATCAAATTATGGAGGTTTGTATTTTATGGCTACATCTGGTGCAAAAGGTAATATTGCACAAATAAAACAGATGGCTGGTATGAGAGGGTTAATGTCTGATCCAAAAGGTAAAATTATCGATAGGCCTATCAAATCTAACTTCAGAGAAGGTTTAACAGTATTAGAATATTTTATTTCAACTCATGGAGCTAGAAAAGGTTTGGCAGATACTGCGTTAAGAACTGCTGATAGTGGGTATTTAACTAGAAGGCTAATTGATGTAGCTCAAGAGATGACAATTATTAATGATGATTGTGGCACTGATGATTTTAGGGTTGTTTATAACAATCAACCTGAAGATCAATTTAAAAGATCAATAATTTCAAAAATTAAAGGCAGATATATAGCTCAGCCATTAATTAACAGTGAAACAGGGGAAATATTTGTTGAAAAAGATACATATATTGATGATGAAGTTATTAATAATATTGCTGATCAAGAGGATAAAATAAATTCAGCCTCTGTATACTCTCCTTTGACTTGTAAGACTGAGAGAGGGTTATGCAAAAAATGTTATGGTGGTTCTTTAGCAAATTGGAATCCTGTGATGATAGGTGAAGCAGTTGGGATAATAGCTGCTCAAAGTATAGGTGAACCCGGTACGCAGCTTACTATGAGAACTTTTCATACAGGAGGTATAGCTTCAGTAGCTGATATAACAAGTGGTTTGCCACGAGTAGAAGAATTGTTTGAAGCGAGAACTCCAAAAGGGCAGGCAATATTAAGTGATATTGATGGAATGGTTGATTTGTTAGAAACTTCTGATGGATTGGTAATTCAGGTTAGTGATAGAGAAACCATGCAGCAAGAAATAGCTGTGCCTAAGGGTTGGGAAATTAAAGTTAAGGATGGCGATAGTGTTATAGTTGGAACAGAACTTATTTCTCCAAAAAATCAATCTATAAGTGCTAAAGATACAAAATCAAATCCAAGCAAAATAATACAATCAGAATCATCTTATGCTGTGGTGTCAGGAAAATTAAAGGTAACTAAACAAAAAATTACAATCATATGGGAAAATGAAGAAACACGAGAATATTTGATTCCTGCTGCATCAAACCTGATTGTTTCAGAAGGAGATCCCGTTAAAGCTGGAGATCCTTTAACTACTGGTCCGAAAAGCCCTCAGCAGATTTTGGTTATACAAGGTATAAATATTGTACAGGAATACCTTATTGAAGAAGTACAAAATGTTTATTTATCTCAGGGTGTCTCTATAAATGATAAACATATAGAGGTTATAGTCTCTCAAATGCTTAGAAAAGTACGAATCGCTTCACAAGGTGATACAGACTATATACCTGGTGAGCTTGTAGTCATTAATGATTTTAGTAATAAAAATGAAGAAATTATGGCTGAAGGTGGAGAACCATCTACAGCAAGTCCAGTTTTGTTAGGTATAACAAGAGCTTCATTAAATATGGATAGTTTCTTAGCAGCGGCTTCTTTTCAAGAAACAACAAGAGTGTTAACTGAAGCGGCAACAAACGGACAAGTAGATGAATTAAGAGGATTAAAGGAAAATGTAATCATTGGAAGATTAATACCTGCAAGATTTGATGAAACTGAAGAAGGTAGAGCAAAATTAGGATTAGATAAATTAGATAATGAATTAAATTTATTAGATAATTCTGATTTTGATATTGAGAATTCAGTAAATGGTTTAAATTCTGATATTTTGATAGATAAAGATTCTAATTAAAAAAACAGAAACGATAATGATCCTTTGATTAAAGTTGTGATTTTATATTAAAACAAATTTGCATACTATTATTGAATTTGTTAAACTTTTTTTAATTAAATTGCATTGGGCGGTTAGCTCAGTGGTTAGAGTGCTGCGTTGACATCGCAGAGGTCATTGGTTCGAACCCAATACCGCCCAATTTTATTCGGCCCCGTGGTGTAGCGGTTAACACGCCGCCCTGTCAAGGCGGAGATCGCCAGTTCGAATCTGGTCGGGGTCGCCATTTTTATGGATTTTATGAATAGACATTTTACTGCAACAGGATTAATAATTAAAAACGATTCTGTTCTTTTACATTTACATCCGAAAATACACTTATGGTTGCCACCAGGAGGGCATGTTGAACTAAATGAAGATCCTATAGAAACTGTAAAACGTGAAATTTTGGAGGAAACAGGTTATAAAGTACAAATAATTAATACTTCAAATACTCATATAAAGAAATTTAAAAATGTTATTTCTATTATTCCTCCCCATACTATATTTATTGAACCTATTAATGATATAAAAGACGGATTTCATGAACACATTGATATGATATATTTGTGCAAAATTGTTGGCGGTGAATTAAAAGATGATTCATGGAGATGGATTAATAAAAAAGAGATATTAAATCATATTCAT
>Ga0208113_1000124_pt1 | contig 36382 bp, 40 predicted proteins | sample Knorr_S7_td_NADW_FD_185598 | JGI IMG/M metagenome (GOLD analysis project Ga0208113, IMG submission 185598) | Marine microbial communities from Southern Atlantic Ocean transect - Knorr_S7_td_NADW_ad_2505m_LV_A (SPAdes) (version 2) | ecosystem: Environmental > Aquatic > Marine > Oceanic | place...
TGTCGATACCGTTGCACATCGTGGTGGTATCATAGCATCCGGTGGCGTAGTCTATTGGAATGGTTTCGATGGTAAACTCCGTGCAGTCGCTGCAGATACTGGTGAACTTCTTCATCAATTCAACTTTGGTACAGCTTTAGACACACAACCTACTATAGGTCAAACAGCTGATGGAAAGACACGACTTATGCAATCCTATGGAGGCAGAGGTCTAACAAGTCAGGTTCCATCACTTAGAGGTTCTGTACCAGGAGCTCTAACTGCATTTGGCTTACCTGATCAACTACCAGAAGGCGTTAGCCGCGAGGTAGAAGTTAGAGAGGTAATCAAGGAAGTAGAAGTACCAGTAGAAACAATTAGTCCAATTTCTTATGTTGCAATTGGACTTGGCGTCGTATTAGTCGTCATCTCTGGAGTTCTCTTCACAAGATCTCGCCAAACAACTTAAGATGATAGTTGTCCCTTTGGGACAACTTCATATTTTTTTTTCGATTAAATTCTTTCAGCTACACTTATTATTATAAAAATTAAAATAAATTTCATTGAAAATAATTACTATTGGTTCACAGGCATTTATTTCTGGATTTATGCTATCTGGCGCAAGTGGAATTCATGTCACAAATCCTTCTGATGCCCTAAAACAAATTAATTTACTTTTAAATACAAAAGATGTAGGTCTTGTTCTTGTTAGTAGTGAAATTTCAAAAGAAATCGAGGATGAATTGAATGATATTAGATCAAATAATCCTACACCCTTGATATATTCAATACCTGGTCCTGGTAGCAACATTGAACAAGTTAACTATCGAGATCTTATCAAAAAGGTCTTAAAAATGTCTTGATTCTCTTACATTGGTGTTAATTTAAATTTCTTATTTTCTTCTCTTTTCTCTTTCTCTACATTATTCCATGCTGATGACAAGCTTTTCCCCGTAATATTAACGATCGCTTCAATTTCTGTTTTATCTGCATTCTTTTCAACATGTTTCTCAATAGTTTGAATGCCGCTCTTAATTATTTTGTTTTGATATTCTTCTATTTTTCCATTATCACAAAGTTGTGCTAAATCTGGATCAAATGGTAATTCAGCTATAAGTTTTGTACCTAATTTATCGGCAAATTCCTGACTTTCTGATTTTCCAAGTATGTAGTTATGTTCTCCACATTTTTTACAACTCAAATATGACATATTTTCGACTAAACCTATTAGTGGAATATTCAACGCTTTAGCCATATTTGCTGATTTACTAACTATCATCTTTGCTAAATCTTGTGGTGTACTTACAATAATAACTCCAGATAAAGGTAAAGATTGAAAAACAGTAAGTGATGCATCACTAGTTCCAGGCGGTAAATCAACAACTAGGTAATCCAAATCACCCCAATCAACATCTGTATATAACTGTCTGATTAAATTATTAATAATAGGCCCTCTCCAAATCGTTGGTTTTTCTGGATCGTCCAACATTAAATTTAATGAAATTATTTTTAAACCTGTGCTAGTTTCTGCAGGAACCATTCCATTTCTTCCTTTTAATATTCTTTGAGTAACACCGAATATTTTTGCTATACTTGGTCCAGTAATATCTGCATCAAGTATGCCTACATTATATCCTGATCTTTTTAATTCGGATGCAAATAATGCAGTCATTAGTGATTTTCCAACTCCTCCTTTACCAGAAACAACAGCTATTATATTCTCATTATTTTTCTTTTCTAATCGTCCAATTAGATCTTTTTCTGATTTACCAGACTTCTTTTGTACCTTTGTTTTCAGAATTGATAATTCTTCTTTAGACATTACAGTTGTATCTGCATTAACTTTGTTTATTCCCTGTAATTTGATTAATTCATTTTTCACATCTCTTTTTATTGTATCAGCTAAAGGACATCCTGCAACAGTCAATGCAATTAATACGTCGACTACGTCATTTTTAATTTGGATTTTTTTTACCATGTTAAGCTCTATTATGTTCATATGAATCTCCGGATCCATGACATTTGTTAAAGCATCTCTGATTTCATTTTCTGTTGACATGATTTTCAATGATTAATTGGTATTGACATTATTAATTTTTATGATTCTGTAATATTAAATACAATATTCTAAATTTAATAATTAAGTATTAAATATAAATAGATAGTAATTATTTTTACTAGTGGTGATATCTAATGGAAAATAATCAGAAAAATAACAATATTCTTGATGATGTGTCAAGAGAAACTGAAACTGAAATTATGTCTATTATCAACGAAGGATTTGAACAAGCACAAAAAATAATTGAAGAATCTGAAAATCAGACAAAAATTGATATAAATAATATTAATGCCCTTCAAGAAAAAGAATCCGAAATTCTTTCACGTCGGATATTAGGCACTGCTGAAATTGAGAAACGTAATGCTATTCTAATAATTATTGAAAAAAATATTAATAAAGTCTTTACTAAGGCACTTAAAGAACTAAATATGAATCAAGATAAAAATTATCAAAAATCCCTAAATAGTTTTCTTATCGAGGGTATTGTTTTATTGGATGATTCTACATTGTATGTTTCTTGCAATAAAAAAGATAGACAATTAATCCAAAAAATTATTCCAAATCTTTCTAAACAATATAATAAGGAGATTAAACTTAATGATAAATCCATTGATACTTGCGGTGGCGTTATTCTTAGTAATGCTGATAGTTCAGTTAGTATTAATAATACTATTGAAGAACGATTAGAAAGAATGAAACCAGAACTTCGTACTGAAATTGTTAGAAAATTTACTAAATAATATTTTTTTATATCAAATGATTCTTTTTGAATGATAAAAAAACTCTAATTATACTTTATTCAGTTGTTTTTTGCGTTGCTACTGGCTTGTCTATAATTATTCCTGCACTTTCATTATATGCAAGAGAGTTTGGCGCAACTAATTTTATGATAGGTGGTTTAATAGCTGGATTTGGACTTGCTCGTGTTTTTGTTAATCTACCTGCTGGCATATTTGCAGATAGATATGATCAAAAACAATTAATGCAATTTGGGTTAGCTATTGTAATTATTTCATCATTAATTGCTGCATTTGCTCCCTCTTATTCAATATTATTATTTTGTAGAATTGTTGAAGGTATTGGTTCTGCTTTTTATATGGTTTCTGCATCTACTCTTTTAAATTCAATTGTTCCTGTCTCAAAACGCGGCCGCGCAATGAGTTATTATACATCTGCAATCCTTTTTGGAGTAATTATAGGGCCAAGTTTAGGAGGTATTATTGTACCACTTTATGGTAAAGGTTCTCCGTTTATTTTCTATTCTCTAATTACATTTGTTGGTTTTATTATTACTCGTTATTTTATTCCTAGTACTATTAAAATTTCTACTAATAAACCTCGATTTAGTTTGAGTTATTTTAAAAATCGTTCACTTCTGCTTGTTTCACTTTCTACTTTTGCTTTCGCATTTAGTTGGACTGGTTTAGAATTAACTGTTATACCTCTTTTTGCATATGATAATTTACAACTTTCTCCACAATTGCTTGGTTTAATTATAAGTATTGCCGCTGTTTCCAATTTGGTAAGCACTTTATTTGCTGGTCGTTTAACTGATAAATTTGGTAGAAAAAAACCAATTTTATTGAGTTTATTTTGCACAGCTATTGTTGCTTATTGCTTGTCATTATCTTATTCTTTTTACAGTTTGTTGTTCTTTATGTCGCTTTTTGGGTTGTCTAGTGGTTTATGGGGACAAACACAAGCTTGGACAGCTGATTTATCTGACAAAAAACATTTAGGTAGTTTTCTTGGTTTTAACCGCACAATGGGCGATTTAGGGTTCGTAATTGGTCCAATTGTACTTGGTTATCTTGCATCCAGTTATTCTATTAGTACTATTAGTTTATTGCCTTTTTACTTTGATTCATTTGTCTTGATTATTATTGCAATAGCTGTAGCTTTTGCCAAAGATCCTGCCGCTAACTTAAATAATAAATTTAAAAAAACTAAATCCAAGTTTTAATTTGTATTGCTTGTTTAACCATATTAGATATAACATATGATATTGGAACTGAATATGCTATTAATGTTGAATTAAATAATGCAATCAGTCCTAAAGTAACGGGTAAAGCTGATTCTGGAATTGCAAAACCAATTGGTGGGTTCATGGGCAGTGCTATAAAATTAATTACGGTCATTATTGACGTTCTGATTATTATTGCAGAACATGTCAATATGACTAGATTCTTTTTTCTTTGGAAATATTGTAAATTATGTATTAATATTATTCCTATGAAAGAACTATAAATAGCAATTAAATTATAAATTGGCCCTGTAATTAATTGTCCAGGAAAGAAAATTAAAAGAGAAATAAAATTAATGAATGATGCTAAAAACGCGGAAATAGGTCCAAATAGGAATAATGCTATGAACAAAGGTATTTCCCATATTTGATAAATAAGAAACGGTGCATAAGGAGCAGGTATTCCTAATGGTAAAAAAGGCGGATGTAAAACCAATGATAATGTTGCAAAGAGTATTGACGCTGAAAATATCTTTGTTGATAAAATTGATTTTAATTGCAAATTATCGAATAATAAAATTAAATATAAATAAATTTATTGTAACTACAAAAATATTGGTAACTTAGTCTACCACTATTATAGTTCCTGTCATGAATGGATGTGGAGTGCATTTGTAATTGAATTCTCCAACCTGTTCAAATTTATGTGAAAAACCTGCATTAAATCCCATTTCTATGGACTTGAATAATCCGTCTTCTGATGTGACGTCATGCCAACCAACAGCTCCTCCTCCACCATCTAACTGGGTATCTTCATTTCTCCAAGTAATTGTAGATCCTTTTTTAATTTTAATTACTGCAGGTTTAAATTTGTAATTATCCATAATTATCTCAATATTGCCTTCTAAAACTGTTAGTTCACATTTATCACCAATTAAAACTTGACCAAATGGACATTCTTGTTCTGGTTCAGCAACTGGCTCTGGTTCAGCAACTGGCTCTGGTTCAGCAACTGGCTCTGGTTCAGCAACTGGCTCGTTTTGGTTCATGGATTTCTCTCCAGATTCGGCCATTTCATCTAAAACATCTATAGGCCTGTTAGAAGTATCCGGAAAACTATTTGAATAAATGAATATACCTCCTAATATAACTACCAATGCAATTACAATTGGAATGACAGGTAGTTTATTCATTTAATATTAAATTATAAATCAATAATTTAAGAATTTTGTATTTGTTTATTTATTTATTCATAGAATAGATTTTTTATTAAAATAATCGAATTGTTTTTAAACCCTGATTGTCAAATCATAAATGATAATTTTTGCAAGCAAAAGGTAAGGTAATATGGATTAGTGGTCCAGCTGTAAAAGCTGATGGTATGTCTACTGCACAAATGTATGAAACTGTAGAAGTTGGTGAAGATAAAATTGTTGGTGAAATCATTCGACTCACTGGCGATACTGCATTTATTCAAGTTTATGAATCTACAAGTGGACTTACTCCTGGCCAACCAGTTGTTGGAACTGGTTCTCCTCTATCAGTCACTTTGGGACCTGGAATGATGGGAACTATTTATGATGGTTTACAACGACCTCTTGATAAAATTGCTGCTAAGGCAGGTGATTTTATTACTCGAGGTATTCACGTTCCTCCACTCCCTAAAAAGAAATGGAATTTCTTACCTTCTGTAAAAAAAGGTGATATTATTAAAGCTGGTAGTGTCTTAGGCACTGTTAAAGAAACTAGTTTAATAGATCATAAAATCCTAGTCCCTCCTACTCACTCTGGCGGAAAAATTTCTGAAATTGTTAAAGAAGGTAGTTATGATAAAGATCACGTTATTGCTATCGTGGAAAATAAAAATGAAAAATATGAATTAGTTATGCATCATAATTGGCCTGTAAGACAACCACGACCATTTTCACAAAGATATGATCCTGAACTTCCTCTTATAACTGGACAACGTGTTCTTGATACATTTTTCCCTATCGCCAAAGGTGGAACTGGAGCAATACCAGGTGGTTTCGGTACAGGCAAAACAGTAACTTTACATCAAATAGCTTCTTGGTCAGACGCAAGTGTTGTTTTTCATATTGGTTGTGGAGAACGTGGCAATGAAATGACTGAAGTCTTGATTAAATTCCCTAAATTAAAAGATCCTCGTACTGGAAAATCATTGATGGAACGGACAATATTAGTAGCAAACACAAGTAATATGCCTGTAGCTGCACGAGAAGCCAGTATCTATACTGGTATAACTATGGCTGAATATTATCGAGATATGGGTTATGACACTGTGCTGGTTGCTGATTCTACGAGTCGATGGGCTGAGGCACTGCGTGAATTAAGTGGTAGGTTAGAAGAAATGCCTGCAGAAGAAGGTTACCCGTCATATCTAGCATCGCGATTGGCAGAATTTTATGAACGCGCTGGTAGAGTAAAGTGTTTAGGCTCTCCTGATCGAGACGGATCTGTAACAGTAATTGGTGCTGTTTCTCCACCAGGTGGCGATTTTACTGAACCTGTTTCCACACACACTATGAGATGTATCAAAACTTTCTGGGCTCTTGATACAAAACTAGCATATTCTAGACATTATCCGTCAATTAATTGGATGACTAGTTATTCTGGTTATTCAGAATCGATTGATAATTGGTGGGTGTCTAATGTTGATAAAGACAGACCAAAACTTAGACTTGAAATATATACTATTTTACAGCGTGACGACGTTTTAAAAGAGATTGTTCGATTATTGGGCCCTGAGGCGTTACCTGATGAGGAAAAATTAATACTTGATGTTGCTCGTATGATAAAAGAAGGATTCTTACAACAAATGGCTTTCGATAAGGTTGATAGATATTGTAGTCCAGAGAAGCAGGTGAAAATGATGAAAATCTATGTTACTTTCTATAAAGAATGTCAAAAAGCATTAAGTAATGGTGTTTCTTTGGAACGCATTCGTTCTCTTCCAGTTATTCCTCAAATAATTAGATCTAAATATGAAATTTCTGATAACGAACTTGAAAAAATGGATGAATTATATAAAATTACAATGAAATCAATAACTGAATTATCTGGTAAGGAGGTCCCAGTAGTTGCCGAGTCAAAATAGATCAACTGGTTTAGAATATAGTAAAATTTCAGAAATCAAAGGCCCATTGCTGATTATAGATGGAGTTACTGGTGCTGCATTTGACGAATTGGTTGAAATAGAAACCCCTTCAAATGAAAAACGATTAGGTCGAGTATTGGAAATAGGAGGAGGTCGTGCTGTTGTTCAGGTTTTTGAAGGTACTACTGGCCTTTCTGTCTCAGAAACAAAAACTAAATTCTTGGGAAAAACTATGAAAATCCCTGTATCGGATCAATTATTGGGGCGTGTTTTTGATGGTTTAGGTAGACCCATTGATAGTCTTCCAGATCCTGTCGGTGATAAATTTCTTGATATTAATGGTGAATCTATAAATCCTGAAAGACGGGATTTTCCAGATGATTTCATTCAAACAGGTATTTCATCAATTGATGGTCTTAATACTTTAGTTCGTGGTCAAAAATTACCTATATTCTCAGGAGCAGGACTTCCACATAACCTACTTGCTGCTCAAATTGCACGTCAGGCTACCGTTCCTGGTAAAGGCGAAGAGTTTGCTGTAGTTTTTGCTGCAATTGGTGTACAAAATAGCGAAGCGAGTTTCTTTCGCAAATCATTAGAAGAAAGTGGTGCAATAAAACGAAGTATTCTTTATATTAACCTAGCTGACGATCCTGCTATTGAAAGAATTATTACTCCTCGTGTTGCACTTACTGCAGCTGAATATTTGGCATTTGAAAAAGATACTCATGTTTTAGTTATAATTAGTGACATGACAAATTATGCTGAAGCATTACGTGAAATTAGTGCTGCAAGAGAAGAAGTACCTGGCCGTAAAGGATATCCTGGATATCTCTACACTGATCTTGCAACAATTTATGAACGAGCAGGAAAAATTAAAGGACGAAACGGAAGCTTGACACAAATTCCAATTTTATCTATGCCATCTGATGATATAACTCATCCAATTCCTGATCTTACAGGTTATATTACTGAAGGCCAAATTGTTTTAGGAAGGGATTTACATAGAAAAGAAATCTATCCGCCTATTAGTATTCTTTCATGCTTAAGTCGATTAATGAAAGAAGGCGTAGGCGAAGGTAAAACTCGTAAGGACCATCAAAATGTAAGTAGTCAATTGTATAGTGCTTATTCTAGGGCACTTGAGTTGCGTGCATTAGCCGAAATTGTAGGTAAAGCTGGTCTTGCCCCTGTTGATATTAAATATTTAGAATTCGGTGATCTCTTCGAGGATAAATTCCTTAAACAAGGTTTTGATGAAAATAGAACACTTGAAGATACGCTTGAAATAGCATGGGACTTGTTGAGTACGTTACCGGTTGATGAATTAACCAAAGTAAAACAAGATGAAATTAGTTCATATATGAAGGTAAAAGCATAATGTCGAGTTCTAATAAACGACCTCCTCCAACAAAACTTGAATTGATTAAAATAAAACGTAGCTTAATAGTTGCAAAATCTGTTTATAAAATTCTTGAGGATAAACGCGATGTTTTGCTTAAACGAATTGATGAAATGATAGATGAAGCAGGACAAGCTAGAACTGATATGTCAGAGCCTCTACATAATGCTTATAGATCGCTGTTTAACGCTTACTTAACTTTAGGCTCTAATAAACTCGAATCTATTGCTCATACGACGCCTTCTCATCTTGATATTGATGTAAATGTAAAAGTTATTGTAGATGTTCGAATACCAACTATTACTATAACTGAAAAAAAACTTGGTTTGAACTATGGTTTCGCAGACTCAAATTCAAATTTAGATCAGGCCACCAAAATGATGCGTTTAGTATTGCCTCAAATTCTTAAGGCTGCAGAATATGAAAATGCTATACTGAGTCTTGCAAGAGAATTAGAAAAAACACAACGGCTTATTAATGCTCTAGAATATGTAATTATGCCGGATCATGCAGAATCAATCAAATTTATATCTTCTATTTTGGAAGAACGAGAACGTGAAGATTTTACACGTCTAAAACATGTAAAAAAGGTAATTCAGAGTAGGTAAACGGTATCAAAATTGAAACATAATAAAAAATATGAAGATTTACTTGATTTAATACAAAAGCAATTTAACTCTGATGTTGACGAATTAAAAAAATCTATCATTTTGGCACGAGATAAGGCTTATAAGGTATTGAAAAAATAATAACCAAATAATATAACATTGATGAAAATGAACTCTAAAATATCTATAACAATAATTGCATTAATTTTAATAACATTTCTAAGTCTTCTTCCTTTTGCTTTAGCTCAAGAAGAAGAATATGCAGGTAGCGATATGAAATATATTGGAGCAGGAATAGCTTTTGCTGGTGCCGCTATAGGTGCTGGGTATGGAATTGGTCAAGCAGGTTCTGCTGGTTTAGCTGCCGCAGCTGAAAAAGAAAGCATGAAAACACAAGGTCTTATTATCACTGCATTGGCAGAAGCTGTTGCTATTTATGGTATAGTTGTAGCTTTGTTAATATTGGGTAGTTAGGACTTAATTAATTACACTGACTTTTTCTAGTATTTTTGATATCGATATAATGGAAATTATCAAACCTAGCATTGATAGTACTAAAGGAATTATAATAGGCTCGAAAAAATTTATTCTATCAGAAACTCTCAAACCAACAACTAGTCCTCCTATAACAAATGAAGATATGAAAACAGGAAGTAGAATTAACATAATTTTCCTGTCTATAGGGTATTTTTTTGCTCTAGTTGCCAATTCATCATCTGCTTAACAATATTTCTTCTGGAAGTAATATTCTTGAACAATATTTACATCTTAATTTTGGTGGATCTTTTTTTAAAACTAACAGTTCTGATATTATTGGTTCACTGGCATTAGATATACAAGTTGGATTTGTACATTTGAAAACATCTACAAAGCTTTTCGGCAGCTTGACATTTCTTTTTTCTGTTATCTTATAGTCTTGAATGATGTTGATTGTAGTATTAGGAGAAATCAAAGCCAAACGATTAGTTTCATCAACTGCTAGAATTCTATTTTCAACTTTGACTATATCTTTTTTATTTAATCTTTTACTTGGAACATTCATTGCTACGGAAACTTGATTTCCGTCTGTACCTTTTATATCGAGTGCAGCCAAGACATTGAAAGCATGCCCTGATTCAATATGATCTAACACTGTTCCTTGACGTATTCGATTGATTATTAATTCTTTTTCTGACATTACTATACTAGACAAAATAGGCATTAGAAATTAAGTTTAACTATTGATTAAGTGACTATAGATAACTATTCAGTTACACTTTGTTAAACATCTTTATATAATCCTTTTTGTAGATTATTAAAAGGATGACCAACCCATTTTATAACAAAAATGTGGTTTCCATTAGAGATTTTACACGTAATGATCTTGAATACCTCTTTCGCGTCGCAGATAATATCAATTTAAATTCTTTAACCGACGCACTTCGAAATAAAATATTAGGATTAGTGTTTTTTGAACCCAGTACTCGAACTCGTTTAAGTTTCGAGGCAGCAATGCATTCTCTTGGTGGAACATGCATTGGTCTTTCAGAATCCTCATCTTCTTCCACTGAAAAAGGAGAAAATTTGAATGATACTCTAGTCACTATGAATCAATATGTTGATGCTTTAGTTTTACGACATCACAAAGACGGCGTTGCTCGTTTTGCTTCTGAAATTTGCACCAAACCAGTAATAAATGCAGGTAGTGGTACTGAAGAACATCCCACTCAAGCAATGCTGGATTTGTATACTATTTTTAAAGAATTCGACACTATTGACAATCTTAATATTGGAATTTTTGGAGATTTAAAATACGGCAGAACAGTTTATTCTTTATTATATGGATTATCAAATTACAATCCTACTGTATATCTAATTTCTCCTGATTTGTTACAACTTCGTAGTGATGCACTATCTGATATTAAAGAGAATTTGTCTGTTGAACAACATAGTAGCCTGTCCGATGTGATTTCTAAATTAGATGTTATATATACTACTCGAATACAGAAAGAACGTTTTCCTGATCTTCAGGAATATGAAAGAGTAAAAGGTTCGTATAGAATTGATGAAGCACTATTAGAAAATGCCAAAGATGATCTTATTATCCTTCATCCAATGCCACGTTCTGAAGAAATCCCTACAAGTCTTGATACTACTAAATATGCAAAATATTTTAAACAAATACAATATGGAAAACTAATCCGTTCAGCTTTATTATATCTGATTTTTACAGAACATCCAGAATCTTGATTAAATCTACTTAACTGCAACTAGAATATAGACAGGATAGACATTTGCTACATCCTTCGCTACGTATTAATGAATTTTCACCGCACATTTTGCATTGTTCTTTTATATCTGTCTTTTCTTCAGTTTCTGAAATATTGGCTTTTATTTCTACTTGTTCATTATGTATAGTGTCTGCTAGCGCATGAGCAACAGCGTCAGGTACCGATCTTATCGGAATACTATTGCCTTTGGTTTGATGCCATGAGATATTTTTAGTTTGTATACCTCTCATTGTTTTGATAATTGATGAAACATCAACATTTGATTGCAGAGCAATTGAAATCAGGCGACCCATTCCTTCATAGGCTGCTTTTTCTTCATCTCCTGATTTTCCTCTCTCGATAAAAACTTCACGAGGAATCCCGTTTTCATCCTTATTAATCGTTATAAAGAGTCCACTATTATTATAAGTAAAACGATACGTTCTCCCTACCAAATATTCTGGACGGCTATATCCTCCTGATAAAATATGAGCCCCTTCTGCATTCTTACTTTCTCTTAGATTCTTTGTTTTTTCTGTTTCTAAAACCTGTAAATCTAAACAACCATCTCGGTATACTGTAATGCCTTTGCAATGTGTATCATAAGCTAAATTGTATGCCCTGTTAACATCTTCTAACGTTGCTTCATTAGGCAAATTGATAGTTTTACTTACTCCGTCATCAACAAATTCTTGGAAAGCTGATTGCATTAAAACATGTTTTTCACCACTCAGATCCGAAGCTATAGGGAACATATCTTTGATATTCTGAGGAATCCATGTAATGTCCTGTATGCTTCCTCCATTATTCGAAATCTCTAGAATCTTTTCTTTATCTAATGTTATTCCTTTTTCAGATAATACTGTTTCAAAAAATTCATTTAAATAATGTAATTCTTCAAATTCTTCACTCCTCTCTTTTATCCTTGAATGTCTTACATACACCAATGCAAAATGTGGTTCTATTCCTGGTGAACAATTAGCTATGGTGCCAATTGAACCTGTTGGAGCTATTATTGTACAATTTACATTTCTAACTCTCTTTTGTGTTTTTGCAAAATCACTTTTATCCCAATAAGGAAATGTTCCTCTTGTCTCTGCAAGATCTTCTGACATTCTCCACGCAACATCGGAGATAAATTTCATTAGATGTCTTGCGAATTGATATGATTTTTCTGTTCCATATTTTATTCCCATTTTACTTAACAAATCAGCAAATCCCATTACACCTAAACCTAGTCTTCTCATGTTGTGAGAAATTTCCTTTATCTCATTTGTAGGATATTTATTAATTGAAACAACATTATCAAGAAAATGAATCGTGTCTCTGACATTTTCTCTTAGTTTATTCCAGTCTATATCATCATTAGTTGAATTGATAAATTTTTCAACATTAATTGATCCAAGATTACAACTCTCATTTGGTAGAAGAGGCACTTCACCACATGGGTTTGTAGATTCAATTGTAAAATGTTCTCGAACAGGATTTGATAAACTATTATTTATTTTATCAATAAATATTAAACCTGGGTCTGCACATTCCCATGCATATTGAATTATTTTTTCCCATAGTTCTTTTGCCTTTATTCTTTTAGGATTGCCTCCACATAACTTACACGCATCAAAAATATTTTTATTATTAAGAAAAATGTTCTTTCCACAATCTTCACATTTTAATACTTCGTTTCCAGTCCTTGGATTAATAAATTTATGTTCTTCATCATTTCGTAGTTCAGACATAAATCGTTCAGTAATTGCAACTGATATGTTGAATTCCTTCATTAACTTTGCATATTCATCTAAATTCATGTTGTTTCTTTTCATTTCAATGAATTCAGTTATATCTGGATGTTCTATATTTAAGATTCCCATATTTGCGCCTCTGCGTTTTCCTCCCTGCTTAATTACTTGTGTACATTTATCAAATAATTGCATAAATGATACTGGTCCTGATGCTACTGATCCAGTGGATCCAACTTGGTCCCCTTCTGGCCTTAATTTACTAAAAGAAAATCCTGTTCCCCCTCCTGTTTTTTGAACAATAGCTTGTGTTTTTACCGCTTCTAGTATTGAACTTGTATCATCTTCGACAGGTAGTACAAAACATGCTGATAATTGCCCTAAAGTTGCTCCTGCATTCATAAGAGTAGGTGAATTTGGTAAAAATTCAAAATTTTTCATTAATTTATAAAACTTTTCTTCTGATTCTGTTGCATTGAAATCCTTATATTTATTATCAGCCATAGCAACGGCTTTAGCTACTCTTCTAAACATTTGATCCGGAGTTTCTTGTTTTCCATCTTTTTTTATTAAATATCTTGCTTTCAACACTTTCATTACATTTTCGGATAAAGTTTTTGTAATTTCCATAATTAATTCACTATAACTGATTACTATATGACCAAGTAATATTTGTATATTTATAATTTTTAACCGGATTTAATTTAATAATAAAAAAATGAAACATAATTGATTATAGCTAAACCTGTATATATTTAATTTAGTCAATTTTTTTTCCAATTTAATAATCTAGTTTAAAATATATTTTATTATTATTATGGATTAAATCAAGCATTAAAATCAAAAAGAAACCTTATCTCTGGTTTTTTACAAACTTGATCTACAATTTATCTGTCAAATGTTTATGACTGATTTATTACAATTTATTTTTATTTATGTGGATATTCCACTAGAGATGTGGAATTACATTCAATACATTTCTCTGCCGAATACGCATTTTTTTTCGCACATGAAATGCATACTTTCATTTTATGATAAAACTTAAAAAATGGTATTTTTTTCCCGGTCTTTTTTGTGATTTCAATAATGTTCTTTGCATTTAAATCAGTCACATTTATTGACACTGAAAATCCTCCTTTGTACATCTCTATGAATGTTCCAATATTATCTATTGTATCTGTTTCGTTTGGATTTATAATAATTGATTGCGAATATGAATTATCTGGATTTTCTGCCTTTACTCGAGCCTTACCAAATTTATCTGTATCTAGATTGGCAAATCTGATACCCGAATCATCTGAAATTGTAGAAATTCCATATTCTTCGCCTAATTTTTTACCCGCAGAGGCAATTTGTTCGTTTGCCGCATCTAAAATCTTTGAAATAAGTTTAGCTTTCTCTTTTCCTGTAGCTTTTGAGTCGGTTAGTATATCTATCGACTCGTTTAATCCTGTAAAGTTGATGATTAAAGGAATTTTTTGATTCGAAATAATCCCACTATTCATGCGTAATAACGGTAAAAGATCCTTTCCTATCATGTCGTCGATAATTCCTCTCCTTGTTGAAAGTGCTGAAATAGCTATTTTTAATATGAGAATTACTTTTGCTCTGAAGTACATATCGTCTCTATTTGATTCGTATGCTAACCGTGGTAAATTTACTGATAATGAATGCAGTGCTATTATTCCGCCTGCTTGTTTTTTATTATTTATCGATTTGCTGATTCCAGATAAACTAAAACTAGTTTTTTCATTATTATTTATTGCTATATACCCTCCATTTTTTATCACTGGAATTATTTTATTCAATAAATCATTATCTGATTTCTTCAAATCTACTGCTATGATAAAACCTACTTTTGGAATAACAGTTGATTTTATGTATTCGCTATATGATTCTAGTATTGCTTTACTTATTTTTGTTATTTTTTTGTCATCGTTTTTATGATTTTTTGATATTGATAAATCTAAACTAATAAATGGTCCGTCAACTTCTGCTACGACTTGAGAAATCATTTTTATCATTTGTGTAAGATTATCTTTTATATCAATCATAGATTGATTATCGGTGTATCTTATTATGTAGTCTAAAAAATTATTATAAACAATTTCTGAATTTATTTCTTTTTTAAGTTCTGATGTTAACAAAACCATGTTTGCTAATGCATCATTTAGTTTATTTGGCATTGTTATTTTCACTGAATTTAGCAATTTTCCTTGTAATTGTATTCCTTGTGCAGGTAATGAATTTAAATCTATGAATACTGTATCTGGTTTTAATCCCCAAGCACCCGAATTTGAAATATGTATGTCTCCAGATAGATGTGAATCCGTAACATCTCTCGCTAATTGATTTAATAATAAATATTCAGAAAAAACTGCTTTTGAAGTTTGAGAGACTATTGAATCTACACCATTGGTACTTCTAGAAGATTGATTTAATAATTTTGTTACGTCGTATATTGGTAAACCTATTCTGGTTAATTTATGGCGATATTCTTCATAACCATTTTCAATTAAGAGACCATTGACTATTTCTCGGATTAATGGGGCTGTCAAGTAATTTGCTCGAAATTTATATAGCCGTGTTTCTGCTTCACTGGCCATTTTCTCTGCTAGATTTACAGGCATACCTGCTTCGTTAACTAATGATTGTAATATTTTCTCAGGTTTGAATTCTTCCATCATTTCTCTTGATGTTCTGACATAGATCTTTCCACTTTCAATCATGCTTTGTTCTTCAATTTGTCTTGTTAGATTCAAAATCAATCGTCCTAAATTTGTCACAGTATAACGTCTCTCTGCTCTATTCAAAGTAACTAGCGCCTGACGTACTAGCTTGCGAAGATGATAGGCAAATTTTCCCGACTCTTTTTTTGATTTAAAACCTGCAAGTGTTTTTAACTCTGAATAACTCAAAGGACCCTTTGAATTAAGAATTCGTAAAATATCTAATCTATTTTCCGATGCTATTACTGAATAGATTGTCCTTACTCTTTTCGTTGTAATTTGCATCTGTATTCTTATATATGAAAAAACATTTAAAGCTTAACTAAAATTGACCATTTTTTGATATTTTAAATATTAAGGAATTAATTTATCTTCAAATTAAAAAATAACCATTATAGTGCGGGGCGGTAGTCTAGACTGGTCTAAGATGTTAGCTTTGGGAGCTAATGATCGTGAGTTCAAATCTCACTCGCCCCATTCTTTTCTATAAACACAATCAAATGACAACTAATTTAATTGGTATTGATATAGTTAGTGGTTCATTTCTTGCACTTATCATCAAAGTATATTCTCCTTTATTTAATTTTTCATCAGCATGGATAATCACGTTTATGTATTTTTTCCCACTGATAGTTTTTTTATCATGATCAAATTCAACAGTTATATTCTGCAGTTTTCCATTATTTGAAAAAGTTCCTGATGCGATGAAATCAATATTTCTTGTCCCTTTAGTTTCTACTTTTAATATAAAGTTCGATTTTGAATTAGGTTGTATTTGAATTTCTCTTGTTGATGATTCTATGGAAAATGGTATATCTTTTGATGAATCTAGAAACGCAATTTTATTTTCAGTCCATTCTGTAAACCAAATATTATCATTTTTATCTATATCGAATTGAAGTGCATTGGAAATATTTCCCCAGTTTTTGTTTCTTGTTGGAATATCATATTCAATTAATATTGCTTTTTTCACATCAAATTTTGCAATAGTATTTGCTTGATGAACATTAAACCACATGTTTCCTTTCGAATCAAATTTATTCCAATATGGTAATGTAGTGGAGAACTGCGATGTACTTGACGATGTAGAAAATTTCGTAAATGTATTATTTTTAAGATCGAATAATACAAATTGACTTGAACCATGATCACTTATCCATATCAAATCATTTTTAATTGCTATGCCAACTGGAGACGTAATTTCTTTCGGCAATTCAAAAATTTGAAATTCATTTGTTTTTTCCATGAAACTTATGATTTTACCTTCTACAGGCCAAGTAAGAATTGTAAACCATATTTTATCGTTTGAATCTATAGATATTCCTCCTAAAAGATCAAGTTTTATCGGCGGTTCAATTTCTTTAATCCCTTTGCTTGTATTAATTGATATTTTATTAATATCTAATTTTGCTATTTTGTTTCCAAAAATTTCTGACACCCAAATGTTATTTTTGCTATCGTTGATTATTTGGACTGGATAGCTTCCTTTCGTTGGAATTATAAAATTACTAAAACTTTTTTCCTCTTTATTGAATTTCCATATCATATTATTTTTATGGTCAGTAAACCACAGATCTTCTTTAATAGATATTAAACTCCAAGATTCTACTCCGCTAACACTTTCTGTTTTTATTACGAATTCTGTAAAAATTTCAGATTCTGGATTAAAAGAAACTAATTTGCTAAAGTTATTTTCAATAAACCATATAATATTTTGTTCATCTACAGTGATAGCTATTGGTGCTGAACAAGGTTGTGGAATTATGTATTCTGTAATGTATTCGTTTCTGTTCGGTTTCCTTATATTACAAGAATCATTTTTCTTATTGAAATCTGATATGCCATATTCATTTTGTATTAAATACCCTAATGTCAATCCTGTTATTAGAGAAATTAATAATATTATACTGATAAATTTGATATTTTTTTTAACCATTAATTTCAATTTCTCTTATCAAGTTGTTTATTATATAGAATCTTTAATTTATTATGATATATTCAATTTACCTTATAAAGCGGGGGTAGCCAAGCTAGGTCAAAGGCGCTGGACTTAAGATCTTTCTCAATTTTGAGAAACAGCAAAATTGGATATCCCGTCTCTCAGGAGTTCGTGGGTTCAAATCCCACCCCCCGCACCATTAAATAGAAAAACTAATACATTCGTAAATTTCATTATGTATTATGACAGAGACTTTTAGACAGAGATTTGATTCTGATCTTATTTTTCGATTAATAGGATTCATTTTAATTTTGATTGGGATACTTTTAGCTTTATATACTTCTAACACTTCGTCACTTGCTTCTCAAATAGTCCCTGTTTTTTACTTTATATCTATTTTTCTTATTGCTGCAGGTTTTCTCGGTTTAGTTTCTGTTATTAAATAATATATAAAATCATAGTTGCCATTATACTATAATTATTCGTACAGTAATTCTTGGTGTAGGAAACTCAACTAGTGCATTAGTCCAAGGTCTTTATTATTATAAGGCAATTGAAAGGAATTATGATAAACCCGGTGATCATGGTTTATGGTTCATAGTTTATGGTATTCTCTAGTTGACAATTACAAAATATCTGATATCGAAATTGTTGGGGCTTATGACATAGATAAAAATAAAATTGGTGTTGAACTTACCAAAAGTATATTCTCAACTTCTAACAAACTCGAAAAATTCATTGACTCAATACCGTCATCTGGCGTTGTTGTAGAACCAGTAATTCTCTGCGAGTAGATGAACACAAATCTTCAATCGTCGATTGAGGATTAATCTGATCTCATCAGGATTGCCTAAAACTTCAAAAAAGTATGCAGAAATATCTATGGCCGTTGGTTCAAACTTTATTAACGCAACTTCGACAAGTATTGCAACTAATGAAACATTCGTTAAGAATTTCAAAGATAAAAAATTGATTGTTGTAGGGGATGATTTGATGAGTCAATTCGGCGGTACTGCTTTTTATAAAGGAATTATGAACCTCATACACGAACGTGGAATTCGCATAAACAAAAGTTATCAGTTAGATGTTGGCGGTGGAATTGAAACAAATAATACCCTAGACGAGAATTTGCGTGCATTGAAAAGAAAAATTAAATCTAATACTATTGAATCCGAACTGCCATATGACCTTCAAACTGTTTCATGTACTACTGATTATGTTGATTTTATGGGCAATTCTCGTACTAATTACTTCTGGATTGAAGGTGATTTATTTTTGGGCTCTAAAATTCGATTTGATATTTACTTACGTAGCACTGATGGTCCAAATGCTGGTGGATTGTTATTCGACATTATTCGTGGTATTCAATATTCTCAAGATATTAACGAATATGGAAACATCGAAGAATTATCTAATTTTGGTTTTAAATCTACTCTCACTAAGAATGAGTTACGACAATCTTATCATAATTTCTCAAAAAAAATATGTTCTATAAACTAACAATATGATTGAGCGCCGCCGACAGGATTTTCATCCAAAGTCTTGAACCTGTGACCAGCTGATTAACAGTCAGCTGCTCTACCACGCTGAGCTCTCGCCATTTTTATTACGGCGGCTTACGACGCTCAAAAGTTACGACCGTTGTAATTATATATATTTATTATATTTTTTTAAAACACTTATAATTTTTAATATTATTTATTATACTTCAACCAATTTTTATAATTATTAGTAATGGGCTCGGTGGGCTTCGATCCCACGACAAACCGATTTCTTATTGTATTATGAGTCGGTCACTATTAGCGTACGAAACACTGCCAAGCTGAGTTACGAGCCCTGAGTTTTCTTATTCAATCTCATTTTTAGGTTTATTCTTTAAATTTGATTTATATGCATATTTTCCACAGTATTTAACTAGAGTAATTACTAACTATATTAGTAGAAAATTGCTTCAAGGATGTTATACTGCTTTAATAACTCCATTTACTCACGACTCTTTGATAGATTATGAGGGTATTTCTCAACTTGTTGATTTTCAAATATCAGAAAATGTAACTGGAATTCTTGTTGCTGGAACTACTGGTGAAAGTCCTACATTATCATGGATTGAACATGAAAAACTAATCAAAACGGTATATGAACATGCAGGTGAACGAACTGTTGTAATTGCAGGAACTGGAAGTAACAACACTGATGAAAGTTTGAAAGCAACAAAATTTGCTCATGATCTCGGAATTAAACATGTTTTATTAATTGATCCATATTATAATGGCCCTAGTTCAATTGAGATACGTAGAGAATATATTGAAGTTATTGCACAAGCATTTCCTTCGATAACGGTTATTCCTTATATAATACCTGGGCGAACTGGAACTAAATTGCTTCCTCAAGATCTTGCTTTTTCATATAAAAATTATCCAAATGTAAATACTGTAAAAGAAGCCACTGGTGATTTTGAGAATGCAAAATTGACTAGAAAACTTTGTGGTACAAATTTCTCGATTATATCTGGCGATGATGACAAAACAGTTTCTTTAATCCAAAACTCTGATATTAAAGCTAATGGGGTGATTTCAGTCGCTTCAAATTTAGTTCCTGCTGCAATAGCTGAGCTTGTTTCCTTAGCATTAGCTAATAATAATGACTTTATTGACCTTCAGAATAATGTGTCACCGTTATTCAAACTGGTTGGTGTGACAACAACTGAATTAACTGAACTTGGTAATGTTATTATTAAATCTCGTAATCCTGTTCCTACAAAAACTCTCATGAGGTTGTTCGGTATGCCTGCTGGTCCATCTAGAAAACCACTTGGTCTAGTTACATATCGAGCCATGCAATTCATCATAAAACAAGCTAAACTCGTTTTTGAAAATAGTAATTTATTTAAGCCTATTGAAGACTTTTTTGATATAGATATACAAGAAAGATTATACTCTGATAAATACATACAGGAATTATATTATGAATCGTATTAAGCTCTGTATTGTTGGTGCATGTGGTCGACTTGGTAGTACTATCATTAAAGAAAGTATTGACAACTTTGATATAGTTGGAGCAGTTGAATCTGCAAATAACCCTAATATTGATAAAACCATTGGTAATCTTGGCATAATTGAATCTGATATAAAAATAACAAGTTCTGAAGATTTATCATCTGCCATTTCAAATGCTGATGTGACAATATCTGCCACAACTCCAACATCTGAGCTTCTTAATGCTCCTGTTTACGTTAAAAATAATAAAAAAATTATAATTGGCACAACTGGATTCTCTGAAGATGAATATTCTAGACTTATATCTACTCTTAACAATAAAGTTCCTTCTCTTATAACTTCAAATTTCTCTATTGGAATGAATTTCCTCTATAATTTGTCTGAATTAGTTGGACAATTACCTGATGAATTTGAAATTAGCATCAATGAAAAACATCATTCTAAAAAACTTGATTCGCCAAGTGGAACTGCTCTATCAATTGCAAAAATCATATCAAAATCTAAAGGTTATAAAAATTTAATCTTTGATCGTACCAAACATGGTAAAAGGCAACAATCTGAACTTGATATAACTTCTGAAAGGCTAGGAGGCATACCTGGAATTCATGAAATTAATATTGCAGGTCCATACGAAATCCTTCGATTAGAACATATAGTATTTTCGAGAGCTGCTTTTGCACGAGGCGCATTAGTTGCTGCCAAATGGCTTCATAATATTTCTGAACCCCAAGTTTATAGTATGAAAGATGTAATATCCAATTAATATAATGTCTAATTAGTGAAATTACTATGTGGAAAGTTGAAGCTCCTTTAAAAAATTTAAATGGGAAATTATCTTTTGCTAATCTCAGTACATTAAACCTAGCTAAGCAATTTGGCACACCGTTATTTGTCACTGATTCTGAACGAATTATCTCGAATTATAATCGATTATATTCTGCATTTTCTTCACATTATGATAAATTCAAAATCAATTATGCCGTAAAAGCTAATAATAATCTTTCAATCTTAAAATTATTTAACTATCTTGGAAGTGGCGCTGATTGTTCTTGTCCAGAAGAAATATCCCTTGCTAAGAAAATTGGATTTAAAAATCAAGATATATTATACACTGGAAATTATAATTCTAATAGTCAACTAGATTTTGCACTAAAACAAAAAATAATGATTAATGTAGATAGCTATTCGATTCTTCCAAGACTTCTCAAATTAGGAACACCTAGTCTTGTATCTCTAAGAATTAATCCGGGAATTGGTGGCGGTTCTCATTCTGGATTGGTATTTGGTGGAAAAAACACAAAATTTGGAATGAGTCTTCAAGATGCAATTGTTACTTATAATCTTGCAAAAAAATCAGGCGTAAAAAAGTTTGGAATTCATATGATGACTGGTTCATCCATTCTTGATCCATCTTATTTTAAAAAAGTAACTAATAAACTCATAGATATAGCTGTGGAAATAGTAGAGGAATGTAAAATATCATTAGATTTTATTAATATCGGTGGTGGTTTTGGCATTCCATATAAACCTCCTGAAAAATCTCTTGATATTGATAAAATTGGTTCAGATATTGGTAGAATCTTTAATGGAAAAAAATCATCTCAAGTACTTGATAAACCTTGGTTATTTGTAGAACCTGGTCGCTATCTTGTTGCTGACTCAACAATTCTATTAACTACTGTACATTCAATTAAGACAGGCCCGACAAAATATGTGGGAATAGATGTTGGTATGAATACATTATTACGACCTGCATTATATAATGCCTATCATCATATTATCAATGCTAGCCGATTAAACTCCAGTAAAACTGAAATTGTAAATGTATGTGGTCAGATTTGTGAAAATACAGATGTTATTGCTAAAAACAGAAAACTTGGGAATATCAAAGAAGGTGATTTATTAGCTATTCTAAATGTTGGTGCATATGGATTTTCTATGAGCTCTCAATATAATACCCGGCCTAGAGCTGCTGAAGTAATGATTTATAAAAGAAAAATCAAACTTATTCGTAGAAGAGAAACTATAAATGATTTAATTAAGGGTCAAAACCTTGTTACGTGGTTTCAATGAAATTTTCTAATAGATTAAATTCAGTTCCTCCATATCCTTTTGCTAAACTTGAAAATTTAATTTCAACAAAACGCCAACAGGGGATTGATCTTGTTAGTTTTGGCATTGGCGATCCTGATTTAAAACCACCCGAATTTATAAACAATGCATTGATTGATGCTTTTTCTATTCCTGGCAATCACAATTATTCGTCAAGTTCTGGTGAAAAAACTTTCCGTGACAGTATTGCTGTATGGTTTGAAAAAAGATTTAACGTTGTTCTAAATCCTGACGAAGAGATTTGTGCTTTAATTGGTTCTAAAGAAGGTTTGGCGCATATATTTCGTGCATTTCTAAATTCTGGTGATAGAATTGCCATTCCAAATCCTGGATATCCGTTGTATGAAAATGGCGGTACGCTCTTAAATGAATTTCATCCAGTTATACTTGATTTAGACAACGATTCAAATTTTATTCCTCAAATAAATCAATTACAAGACGCTGATTTTTCTGGCATTTATCTGAACTATCCCAATAACCCTACTGGTGCTGTTATTGAATTTTCTGATATAAAAAAAATTGTTGATGTTTGTAATGATAAAGGTTCAATTATTGTGTATGATAATGCATATTCGGAAATTACTTATAATGATTATAAAGCTCCATCTATATTACAATATGAAAAAGCACGTCAAACTAGTATAGAATTTCATTCTCTTTCTAAGACATTTAATATGACTGGTTACAGAATTGGTTTTGCAGTTGGTAATAAGACTCTTATTGACGGTCTTAAAAAAATAAAAAATCAAATTGATTCAGGTTCTCCAAAGTTTATCCAGCATGCTGCCAAAGTTGCACTCGACAGCTATGTTAATGGAATTCCACCTAAAGAAATTTCTAATAATCTGAAAATTTATGAAAATCGAATGAATATTCTTACTGATGGTCTAATTAAACTGGGTTACGATGTTAAAATGCCTTTTGGAACGTTCTATTTATGGATGAAAATTGATGACGATTGTGAAAATTTTGCAATGCGACTATTAAACAATGGGGTTGTTGTTACTCCTGGTTCAGGATTTGGTACATCAGGAAATAACTATGTCAGATTTTCCATAACTCTTTCTGAAGCTGATCTACTTAAAGGACTAAATAAAATACCCGAAAATAACCTGTAATTAAAAATTCTATTTAAGTCTATTTATTATACTGGATTTTTATTGAATATATTATCAATAAATTTTATTAATTATTAAATTTATGATATGATATGCCTATTGATCAAGAATTCTATAAAAAATTAAAACCAGTAGCTATTTCTGAACATGGATATGTAGTATGGGGGCCTGGTAAAGATGGTGCCGCAGCTGAAGATAATAATGTTAAAGCTGCATTTGAAGAAGTTGGCGAAAAATTTGAACCGCTTGGTGTTCATGGAACATATGTTGCAGTTGATTTTGACGATTGTGTTGCAGACGGTGCGTGTTTACCTGCATGCCCTGTAGCTGTATTTGAATGGACAAAGAATCCTGGTTTCGGTGGCACTGATGAAAAACTTGATTTAACAGACAAAGCAGCGCCCGTTCGAGAATCTGATTGTATTTGGTGTATGGCTTGTGTAACCGTTTGTCCTACTGAAGCTATTAAAGTAGATGAGGCATTAGTGTCTGTCGCCGAGAATGCAATTTCTAGCGCATCTTCTACAGACGCATCTTCTACAGACGCATCTTCTACAGACGCATCTTCTACAGACGCATCTTCTACAGACGCATCTTCTACAGACGCATCTTCTACAGAATCTACTGACACGATTCCAGGAGAATCACAAGATTGAGTTTTTGGAGGAAAATTTAGTCCAATGTCAAGTACACTAGCTGTTGATGATGTATTAGAAGCTCTTTGTGAAGTAGTCGATCCTGAAGTTAATGTTCCCATAATTGAAATGGGAGAAGGAAATGGATTGATTGACGAAGTAACAATTTCTGACGATAATTCTGTTGAAGTAAAATATCATGCTACGACTCCTTATTGTCCGCCTGTCTTTGCTTTACAAATATCTATGGATATAAAACGCAGTGTTGAAAAAATGAAAGAATCTGGTTCTGTTAAAGTCATTGTATCTGGTCATTCTATGTCTCAACAAATTAACGAAAAAATAAATAGTAATACTGATTAAAAAATAGGCAATTAAGGCATATATGATTCTTGAAATACACCAGAATTAAATGACAAGCACTCTTGATGAATCCATCCTGAGAGTATTAGCTTACCATTGCTTATGCCTTCATTCCAAAAGGTTCTACGTCCACCTTCTACCTGAACTTTTGTAATCTTTTTATTACACATAACACAAATCACTGCATTCTTATCCTCTTCATCTCCTTGTGTAGATCCGCTCGCTCTTTTTGGTGGGCCTTTAATTATTCCTTCTCCTGAATCAATCCACTTTCTTGTGCCGCTATCCCACCTTCTAATTGGTAATGCCATTTTATATGTTTCTAGAAAATTCGTGTATATATTCATTATTATATTTTTGTGATTTTAATGTACTAGTCAATCTTTTTACTTACTAATTTAAGATATTATGTATAATTATGGACAGTAAAGACTACGATGAAGAAAATAAGACTATTGATGTTCGTTTTCCTTTGATCATATTAAAGACAAAGAAGGGAAATCAATTAATGGAACGCCTTTCTAAAATCCGATTTATCTCTTGGTTAAGTTCGATTTCATTTTTACTCTTTCCATTATTGTCCCTATTTGCCATTTTGTTTCTATTATTGACTTTATCTCTATTTTTCATATTTCCGGAAGTCCGTGAAGTTGCTCGGGATGTGGGTCCACAAGGTGCATTATTGATTCCTGGTTTAAACCCATTTTTACCCATTGTCTATGGATGGATTGCTATTTTTGTAGGTATTGTTATCCATGAACTTTCGCACGGAGTAATTGCAAGAAATTTAGACATTCCAGTAAAATCTGCAGGTTTATTATTTCTCGTAATATTACCTATTGGTGCCTTTGTTGAAGTTGATGATCAAAAAATGGATAATATTTCGTTTAAAAAATCTGGACGAATAATTGCAGCTGGATCGGGCAGTAATTTATTTGTGGCTATTATATCATTGTTGCTTTTGGTCGGCGTTGTTAATACAATGGAACCTATTGCTGATGGAATACCTGTTGGACAGATATTGATTGATTCTCCTGCTCAAGTTGCTGGGATTCTTCCTGGTGATATAATTACTCATTTTAATCATAATCTTACTCCTGATTCAGATACATTTCGAAGCTATCTGTCTGCTTCTTCCCCCGGTAATCAAATTACAGTCACTGTGCAAAGAAAAACTCAACAATTAAATTATGATCTTGTTCTAGGTGAAAATCCAAATGATAATACTAAGCCATTTATCGGAATTGGTCAATTGCCAGTTGATCTTTATTCTGTCTTAAGTCAATACCAAAAAGGAATTTCTTTTTCACCGAGATTGTTGATTTATTTATCTTTTCCTACTGATTCAAGCTTTGGTATACCTTTTTCTAGTTCAATGCAGTATTTCTACACTTCATCTCTTGGTGACTCCTATTTGATTCTTAGTAATCTCTTTTTTTGGATCTGGTTCATTAATTTCAATTTAGGTATATTTAATGCATTACCTCTTGGTCCTTTGGACGGGGGACAAGCTTTTAAACGTGGCTTAAATTCTATTGCAAAAAATAAATTATCTGCAAATAAAATTAATCTAATAAGTCGAATCGTTTCTATTTCTATACTTGTCTTAATATTATCTATGTTTACTCTTCCTTATCTTCTATGAGAATGATTTTTTATTAGATTATAGTAAAAAGTGTTGAAATATCTTTATATTAATAAATGTAAATTAAGACGTTATAATTAAATAACATAGGACTCGCCATAATCTTTTTGTTCTTGTGTTTGTTTATCTATATTCACTTTCATTCCCTCTAATGCATATCTTGCAACTTTACTATCAATCTCTTTTGGCATGTCAATTAATCCATCTAATTTATTATGGTCTAATTTGACTTTTACTGCACCGAGAAGTTGATTTGAAAATGACAATGACATTACTTCTGGTGGGTGTCCTTCTGCAGCTACTAAATTGACAATTCTTCCTTTAGCAATTAGAAATATCTTATTTCCATTTTTTAATTCATATTCTTCAAGATTGTTTCTAATTTCTCTTATATTTTTTGTTGTATTTTTTAAGAATTCCACATCTATTTCAATATCAAAATGACCCGCATTTACTAATATTGCTCCATCTTTCATGTTTTGGATACTATTTTTATCAATGATGTGTTTTTGCCCCGTTGCTGTAATGAAAATATCCGATTCCTTTGCTAATTCGTTTATTGGTTTTATACTAAAGCCATCCATTATTGCTTCTAACGCCCTTATTGGATTAATTTCTGATACAGATACTATGGCACCTAATCCTTTTGCTCTTGCTGTTATTCCTTTACCTACCCATCCATAACCACAAACAGTTACTTTTTTCCCAGCAATTAATAATGCAGTTGACCTCAATATTCCATCGAATGTACTTTGACCTGTTCCATAACGATTGTCAAATAGGTGTTTAGTCTGTGCATTATTTACTGCAATGATTGGATATCTCAATTTACCACTTTTCTCCAAAGCCTTTAATCTTACAACCCCTGTTGTCGTTTCTTCAGTTCCACCAATGACATTCAGTTGTTTAAATTGATCTTCTTGATGCAATGTAATATGTGCATCTGAACCATCATCCATTACAATCTCTGGCCCTGCACGTAATATTTCATATATACACTCTTGATATTCTTTATCGTTCTGACCTCTCCAAGCAAAAACATTTATTCCTTCTGAGTCTAAATATGCTGCAATCTCATCTTGCGTTGATAATGGATTGGCACTTGCAAGATATACATCTGCACCTAATTTCTTTAATCCCATGACTAACACGGATGTTTCTTTAGTTACATGCAAACAAACAGCAATTTTTGTATTATTAAATGAAAAATCTTCTAATGTTTTATTTATTGCTATTATTAATGTAGGCATATTTTTATATGCCCATTGATATGATTTCTTACCTTCTTCAACAAGTGTTTTATCTGCTATTCTACTCATAACTATGGTTACTTTATTCGATAGTAAAAAATATTATCTATTGCTTAAATTGCCTCGTCTAAAGCATGAACACACAGACAATTTCTTTCTCGCTTAATTTCAGGAATCATATTTGTTATAATATTATTAGTTTTTTCAACATTTTTTTCCAAGATTTTTAATACTTCATGATGAGATACTGGTTTTTCAGCCCAAACATCATAATCAGTAATTGTTGCAATTGCAACATAGCATATTTCAACTTCTCTAGCAAGAATACATTCAGGAATTAGTGTCATGTTTATTGTATCTCCTCCCCAGCTTCTGAACATGTGAGATTCTGCCCTCGTAGAAAATCTAGGTCCTTCTATACAAATTTGTGTTGCTTTTTCATGTATTTGATAATTTAATTTTTTGCCTCTAGACACTGCAATTTTTCTCAGTTCTGGGCAAAAAGGATCTGCAGTTGAGATGTGCGCTACTGTGTCTTTTTCATAAAATGTACTTGTTCTGTTTTTCGTTCTATCGATAAATTGATCAGGTATTGCTATATCTCCAGGTTTCATTTTTTCACGTAAACTTCCTACAGCACATGGCGCAATTATTCTTTCAACTCCTAATTTTTTCATTATCCAAATATTTGCACGAAAATTAATTTTATGTGGCGGTACACTATGTTTTTGTCCATGCCTTGGCATGAAAACTATTTTTCTATTTTTGAAATATCCACTTTTTAATAAACCTGATGGATGTCCAAATGGTGTTGGTATATCTATTATTTTTTCATCTTGAATTCCTTCTAAATTATAAATGCCAGTTCCTCCAATTATTGCTATTTCAGCATTATCATTTTTATTCATTTTAATCATAACTTACTATCGAAAATATATCATATTTATTAATTTTTTTTCTTCCGCCAAGAAATTTTAATTCTATTACAAATCCTAATCCATTTATTTCTATTTCTATGTTTTCTAATAGTTTAATTGCAGCTTCACTTGTTCCTCCCGTAGCTAACAGATCATCAATTATTACAATTCTCTTTTTATTTTTTAATATATTTTTTTGAATTTCCATTGATGCATTTCCATATTCAATTTCATAATCAATGTACAAGGTTTCTCCAGGCAGCTTTCCTTTTTTTCTTATAGGAATGAAACTTAATTTCATTCTATTTGCTAAAGCTGCTCCGAATACAAATCCTCTTGACTCAATACCTGCTATTGCATCTGTTTTACCATTATACTGCTTCTGAAAAGTTGATAAAATATATTCAAAAGCTTCAGGATTTTCTAACAATGGCCATATATCTTTAAAAATTATGCCTTTCTTGGGAAAATCAGGGTAATTTCTTATAATTTTCTTTAGATTCATCTTATATTTATGACTCATTTAGAATATATTTTTTGTTGTTTTTAATTATGAAGAAAAAATATATGCTCTCCAAGTAATAATTATTAATATGAGCGCCAAAAATTATGATGATTTATTAAAACGAATTGAAGATAAATTGTCTCTAAGTGATAATAAATCTCAACCTGCTAGATTAGAAATTCCTCGACCAGAAATTGTCTGGATAGGCCAAAAATCGATTTTTAGAAATTTCTCCATATATCCGAAACTTTTACGCCGTGAATCAGATCATTTTCTTATTTTTCTTGCCAAGGAACTTGCTACAGCTGCATCCTTAGATCATGACCGTGCAATTTTTATCGGCAGAAAACCTTCGGATTCTTTTGCATATTTGGTCCAAAGATATATCAAACTATATGTAAATTGTCAAGTTTGTGAAAGTCATGATACATATTTAGAAAAGGTTAAACGATTATATTTTATTCATTGTGAAGCTTGCGGAGCTAAGTCAACTGCTGGTTCTCAATAGAATGCCACCTCAATTTTTTTATCGGTTGATACAAAATCAAGATATTCGGATTGTAAACTTATGCGATTCTGATCATCTTGGAAAAATAATCAGTAATGCGGATGTAGAGATTGAAATTTCTAAAGAATATTTTGGTGGTCAATTAGTAGATGAAAAAGAAGCAATTGACTTGTTAACTGGTTTTAATGTGTTAACTCTCGTTGGAAATCGTATTGTGAAACTTGCTTTATCTTTGAATTTAGCTTCTGAAGATTCAGTTCGGATTATTGATGGCATTTCTTTTTTGTTAGTTTACCGATCTATACAATAATTTAAGTAATTCTTTGTTTGTATATAGTTAGATATGGGTAAACGTAAAGTTTTAAGTGAAAAAGCTCTAAAAGATGTTCAGCTACCTCAAGAAGGTGAAATGTTTGGTAGAGTAATTAAACATCTTGGCAGTGAATTAATTCAAATAAAATGTGCTGATGATAAGATTAGAATTGGTCGAATTCGAGGTAGATTAAAACGTAGAGTATGGATACGAGATAATGACATCGTTCTGATTGCACCTTGGGATTTTAAATATGACGAACGTGGTGATATTCTCTGGCGATTTACGGTCGGACAGGTTGAATGGCTACGTGAAAAGGGTCATTTGTCTAAGGATCTGTGATTTATTGCTACATTCAGATAAAATTGATAATCACATAATCGCAAAAGCTCTTGCTAGATTCAATAAATCTCAAAAAGAACCATTGAAAAAACAATCTGAAGATTTTCAAGTTTTTCAAGAAGTTTTTGATAAAGCCACTTTAATGGCTCTTTATCATATCCTTAATTCTCAAATTATTTCTTATTTAAATGGCGTTGTTAGGTCAGGAAAGGAATCTAGTGTTTTTTGGGGCGTTACTCCTGAAGGAAATAATGTAGCAGTAAAAATATTTCTTACTGTTGCTTCTAATTTCAAAAAAAAATTAATTTATATTGAAGGTGATCATCGATTCAGACATATTCAAAAAAATAACTATAAACTGATTGCATTGTGGACAAAAAAAGAATTTAAAAACCTTCATTTAGCTTATTCTTCTGAAATACCAGTTCCAAAACCCCTTTACGTTCGTCGTAATGTGCTTATTATGGAATTTATTGGAGGTGAAGGTATTCCTGCTCCTACGTTGGCGGAAATAGAAATAGAAGATCAAGATTTAGATCAAGTTTTGTTATTAATTAAAAAATTATATCAAAAAGCACATTTAGTTCATTCTGATTTTTCTGAATTCAATTTGTTTAAACATTCTTCTAAAATTATTGCTTTTGATTTTGCTTCTGCGGTACATATATCTCATCCTATGGCTAACGATTTTTTATTAAGAGATTTAAATAATATCAATCGATTTTTCATTAAACGCGGCTATTCTTCTTTTAATGTTACAGAAATGTTTAAGGAAATAGTTGAAGAATGACGTTTAAGTTCATTCGAATACCAATAGATCGTATTGGTGCATTGATTGGGCGATCTGGTTCTACAAAAAAATGGATTGAAGATACTTGTAAAGTTGATTTATCTATAGACAGTAAAGTTGGAGAAGTCTCAATTGATTCTTCAGTTGATTCTGATCCATTTAAAGCATTAGATTTAATTAAAGCTATTTCTTTTGGTTTTTCAAAATCACGTTCTTCTATTTTATTACACGAAGATGAATTCCTAAGTGTTATTGATTTAAAATTATATTCTGGAAAATCATCAAATTCTTTATCACGAATTAAAGGACGAATTATAGGTTACAACGGCAAAGCAAGAAAGGTATTGGAAGAACTTACCCGTGCTAATATCTCAGTTTATGGTCATTATGTAGCTATTATTGGCACACATGAACAAATTGCACTTGCTGAAGATGCTATAAATATTCTTGCTTCTGGTGGCGCACATAAAACAGCTTATAATTTACTTCAAAGACGAAAAACTAAAGCTAAATTAGAACGATTCAAATTATGGGAGGATTATTCGTTTGTCAAAAAATAAAACAACTTTTTCTGGTATATCTCCTAGTGAGTTCTTCTACAGAAATAGAGATCTCGCTGGATATAATAATCCTGCTAAGGCTCTATATACTGCTACTCGGGAATTAGTTGAAAATTCATTGGATGCATGCGAATCTGCTAATATTTTACCAAATATATCTGTTCGAATGACTCCTATATCTCGACATTTTCAAGAACCTGAACCTCGAACTTATTTATTAAAAGTTGGTGATAATGGACCTGGTATAGAACCAAAATATGCACCAAATGCTTTTGGACGAGTTTTTTACGGAAGTAAATATAAACTAAAACAAGCCCGAGGAATGTTTGGAATGGGTGGTACTATGGCTGTTTTATATAGTCAGATTACAACTAGCAAACCTGTTGTAATTTGTACCTCTATTGATGGCAACAAATTCTATAAATTTACTCTACGTATTGATATTCAAAAAAATGAACCAGTTGTTGTAGACGAAGAAATAATTGATGGAAAGGGTTCAACAGGTACTACTGTTGAATTATTACTTACTGGTGATTCGTTTCGTGCATCAACGAAAGTCCATGATTATTTCTTAGAAACTGGATTAGTTACTCCATATGCTGAAATTACTTTTATTGACGCTCAAGGAAAAATGTTTTATTATCCACGTAGTACAAAAGTTCTACCAAAACCACCTAAAGAAACTCAACCTCATCCTCATGGGTTTGATTTTGAAGGAATGCGAAGATTGATTCAAGAAACTCAAGATAAAACTCTGCACAAACTGCTTATGAATAATTTTCATCGTGTTGGTCCAACTACCTCTGCAAATTTCTTTAAATTTGCAAAATTAGAACATGATCAAATTCCTACTAACTTGTCATATGAAAATATTGTAACTATGGTTGATGCAATGCATAGATATGAATCTTTTCTCCCTCCAGACGCTCATTGTCTATCTCCGTTAGGTAGAGATATAATGAGTGCTGGGATAATGAATGAATTATTTCCTGAATTTTCTACTATTACCGTCCGTCCTCCTTCTGCATATTCTGGATTTCCATTCATTGTAGAGGTTGGCTTAGCTTATGGAGGAAAAGTAGCTCATAATGGTATTAAATTATATAGATTTGCAAATAGAATTCCGTTACTTTATGATGAAGGAAGTGACATTTCTTGGCAAGTGGTCAAAGATCTTGTAGTTGATAAGAGGAGAGCATATAAAATACCTGATAATGCACCATTAGCAATAATCACTCATGTTTGCTCTACTAAAATTCCTTTTAAAACTGCAGGTAAAGAATTTCTTGCAGATAGACCAGAATTAGAAAGAGAATTAAAAAATGCTGTCCGTGAAGTTCTTAGACAACTTCGTTTGTATTTATCTCGTAAAACATCTCAAGAAGCAGTTAAACACCGACAAAATATTTATTCGAAATATCTTCCTTTAATTGCTGAATTTTCACATTCTTTGTCAGGTAAAAATAAACCACCAAATTATTATCCCATGTTAAAAAATCAACTTAATATTGAAGAGAAAGAAAATTAATGCCCAGTAATAAATCCAAATCTAAAAATAAGTCTAAATCTCAACGTCAACATAGAATAGATTTAGAAGAAAAAAAACTCAAGATTAAATCTCAGTTAAAAAAACTTGGGGAACAAATATATGAAGATCTTGATAAACAACAGTTTCCCACAATCAATTTTCCTAGCCGTTCTGTTCGAAATATTGTTTATGATGAGAAAACTAAACAATACATTCTTGGTTCGAATACTGTTTCTAGAAATGCGTCAAATATGAAGCATATACGTCCGTTCACTCAAATGACTTGGCTTGCATTTTTTGCTACTAAATTAATGACACAAAAAAAATCGTCAACTCTTCGAGATGTTTTTTATTCTTCTCAAGCATATGCTGTAGATTACGAAAATCAATCTGAATCTGATTCAATAATTACTGATCTTGAATCATTAATATCTACTGCACGAGAACAATTACATATTTATCCTGAAGAACGCTCTGCAATTTTTGGCGATTTAGATATAGAATATACTGTTCCAGGTTACGAAGGTAATCGATTAAATTTATCATCGCACCCTGACGGATATTTAATTGGACCTAGTTTAAGCAGTGCTGATTTTATTGGCACATCTGCCGAAATGGTTATCGCTATTGAAAAAGGTGGTTTGTTTAATCGCTTTGTTGAAGAAAAGGTTCATAAGAAATATAAATCAATAATAATTGATACTGCAGGTCAAGCGCCTCGTGCAACTCGATATATGCTTAAACGTTTACATAATGAATTGAATCTTCCCGTGTATATAATGACTGATGGAGATGTCTATGGCGAACATATTGCAATGGTTATCGTATCTGGTTCAGCTGGTGCTGCTCATCTTCGTGAATTGACTGTACCATCTGCTAAATGGCTAGGTATTTGGGCATCTGATATTGATAAATATAAACTTCCAACGATTCCAATGACTGATATAGACATAAAAAGAATTTCTGAATTAAAACGTGACCCTCGGTATAAAAAAGGAATTTGGAATAAAGAACTTGATGTATTTATGAATATAAAGAAAAAATGTGAATTAGAGGCATTTAGTAAGTATGGTCTAACCACCATTGTTGATAAATATCTTCCTGAAAAACTTGAACAAGCTAAAAGTATGTAAAAAGATTTTTCTATTGAATGAAAATTTCTGCAGGACCTCCTGCACAATCTACTTCTCCAGATACTCTCCTAATAAATGATTTACACGAATAACATTCTAAAAAATTTCTTTCTTTATCTAACACAGGACAATAAATTGCTTGTTTTTTTAGCTTGGATATCTTTTTTGCACTTACAACTCCTTTTAATGCTTTTGTAACTTCTTTTTCTATCCTTGGAGGTTTCTGACCTTCCTGATAATCATATACTTTTACTTTGAATTTTACTTCAGGTGGACTTTTCATGATTGTTTATTCATTATAAACTAATTAAATTTATTATTTCTGTTGTAAATAATAACAAACCTATTGTTATTGTAAATACCCAAAATTTTATTTTTCCTGCAATACCTATGAAACTCTTTATTGACAAAAATCCGACTATAGACGTAATAAAAACTGAAAGTAGTATTTCTGTTGGTTGTATATTGTGTATTCCTTCAATTATTAGTAGATATAAATTTGCTATAATTACTGCTGGAATGCTTATAATAAATGATAATCTAAGCGCAGTTTGAGGATCATATTTATTTAATAATAAATAAGAGGTCGTTATTCCTGACCTTGAAATACCTGGAATTACTGCAAATCCTTGAAGAATTCCCGTTACTATTGTAACGTAATGATTCAAATCGTTATTAGTTTTGATTGTTGATTTTACTGATCTTTGGATAATTCCAGTAACTATTAGTCCAATTCCAATTATTAATAATACTATGTTACTTTCAATTATATTCATTAAATTTGAAAAAATAACTAATCCTACTATGCTTGATGATATTGTTGATATCACGATAAATGTAGTAAGAGAATTAATTTCTCCTTCATAACCAAATTTATAATTTTTTAGATTCGAGATAATCTGAAAGATATCCCTCCTAAAATAAATACATGCTGATATGACTGTTCCCAAATGTAGGACAATTGACAATTTTAATGCATTTTCAACATTATAATCTAAAAATTCAACCATTAAAATTATAGTATTTCCTTGACTTGATATTGGTAGCCATTCGGTAATTCCTTGTATAATCCCAATAAATATTATTTGCAATAGTTCCATTATACACTTTAAATGATAAGCACTAATAAAAATCTGGTTGATATTGGATTGTTATTTTATTAAAGAAAAATTAGTATGATTTAGCAAAATATACCTTTGTCGTTGTCTTTTTTGAACAACTTATACATTCTCCCCATATTTTCTCTTTGTCTATTAAAAGTCTAATATCTGCTCCTGTTTCTTCTTTTATCTTGTCTTCGCATTCAACACTTTCACACCAATTTGCTTTCATGAATCCTTTGTCATTTTTTAATCTTTGACATAAATCTATATAGCTATTGACTTCATGAATCATTTCTTTCTGTTTCTTTTTTGCGGTATCAAATAATTGAACTTGTATATTGTCTAACTCTTCAATTATCTGGTTTACAAGATTATCTGTAATCTTTATCTGCTTCTTTTCCTTTGTATTGCGCCTAACTATAGTTATAGAATCTTTATCTAAATCTTTTGGACCCATTTCAATTCTTATTGGAACTCCTTTCAATTCCCAATGATTGAATTTCCATCCAGGTGTGTATTGTTCATTTGAATCTATTGTAATTCGAATATTGTTCTTTTCAAATTGCTCTACAATTTCTTTTGAAATTTTTAATATATCTTTCTCTTTTTGGAATATAAATACAATACATTGGAATATCAATACTTTCATATTTTTCACCCCTATCCATAAAAAAACATATTATACCTATTAAAATACCTAAAATACCTAAAATATAAATTAATTCCATATTATATAATAGAAAATAATATTAGTATTATGTGTATATTTATCTTCTAGATTT
>Ga0208113_1000125_pt1 | contig 36342 bp, 44 predicted proteins | sample Knorr_S7_td_NADW_FD_185598 | JGI IMG/M metagenome (GOLD analysis project Ga0208113, IMG submission 185598) | Marine microbial communities from Southern Atlantic Ocean transect - Knorr_S7_td_NADW_ad_2505m_LV_A (SPAdes) (version 2) | ecosystem: Environmental > Aquatic > Marine > Oceanic | place...
TTGGGTTTAGATTCGGTTGCTTTTTCCTTGGGTTTAGATTCGGTTGCTTTTTCCTTGGGTTTAGATTCGGTTGCTTTTTCCTTGGGTTTAGATTCGGTTTTGACGTCTTTATCAGATTCAATCTTATTGCGTTTAATAATATAAGTAGGAAGGTATTTCTTAGCTAGAAATTCTTCGTTATATATATAAAATAATCCGATAATACGAGTTGAACCTGAACTATTTGATAATTTAATTGCATAAACAGTAGAAGAATCAATACGAGCTTTTTTTGAAATTAAATCAATAGCTTCTTTGCGTGTTAATGAGCCAGACTTGCTATCAAATAAGGCAGAAATCTCAGTTCTCTCTAATAACGGATTTTCTACAGTCTCAATTTTTTCTAAGCTCATCTAATAGTAGGCGATATTTCTTGAAGTATTTAATATTTTAAATATTCTTCACTAAATCCCATTTCTTTGAGGATTTTCATAGCAATTAATCGAGTCTTATCAGTTACTTTAACTAAAACAAACCCCTTATTGGGTTGACCATAAAGTACTAGAGAGTTAATCGGAGCTAAAAAAATTGCAGGAAGTGCAAATAAATCTTCTTCGCCATCAACTAGAATCAGGGTTTTTTCATCAGTTTTTAGAGATTTTTTGATAGCAGAAAATGCCGCAGTGCTTAATGTTCCTGCTTTATTCTCTAATTCAATTTTTTGTGACCAATGAAGTTTAGGAAAATCTCGAGGAACACGTTTTTCCATAAGATCTATTATTTGGAGATTAGGAATAATATCGAGTTTAGATATATTCTCAGATATAGCATCCCCTACAGTGATTATAAAAGGAGAATCACTCAAATATTGAGATAGTTCTGAAAGAGAAGGTTTTTCTGATTCAATTAATAAACCAAATGGTGCGTGTAAAAACTTTCTATATTTTTCTGGGAGATATTTTACATCCAATTACTTCATCATAAAAAACATATGAAAGATTATGAAACTTTAATTGCGTATTTACCGGATTTAGTAAACTCTAATTGTTTTGCAATTATAGATTTATCTGGTTCAGAAAGAACTATTAAACCTGACCACTCAGTACTTAAATCAGTACTGCCACAATTATGACATATTCTACCACTAGCAATTGTCTTGCATTTTCTGCAAGCAAGTTCTTTAATTATTTTTGATCACCAGATTTTTTATTTGGTTGTTTGGGTTTTAAGGCTTTTTTCAAATCTTCTTTTATCCACTCTGAAGATCCTAAAAATGGCTGTCTGCAAGTAACGCCAATTTTACCCATAGCTGTTCCTCGTGTAAGACTTAAAGCAGTTATACGAACTCGCATATTTGTCCCTACTTGCAAAGTACGATTACTTTCTTTTGCAGTAATCAATCCTTGACGAACATCACTATTTAGATATTCATCTGTTATTTGTGATAAATGTAATAAAGCATCTGTAGGACCAACACGTATGAAAGCTCCGAAGTCAGTTATTTCTACAATTTCTCCTTCAACAATTTCCTGTAATTTAGGTAGAAATGATAATAATTTAAATTTGACAGTATGATAAGTTCCGCCATCACCTGGTATTATTTTTCCTATTTTTTCGGTTTTCACATTAATAATCAAAATAACATATCCTAACTCGGGTGTAATGGTACTCTCATATCTTCCTTTAAGGATTTTTTCTGAAATTGTATTCAATTCATTACCAAAATCAATAGGATCTATCCTGATTATATCTTCAATTTCGACTATTTGAAACAAACTTCTAACCTCAGTAATTTAATATTATTTCGCATAAGTTACTTTCCATATAAGCATTCCTTTTTTAATGGAAACCGTATCTATACTATTTTTATTAGCTTTTAAGAGTAAATCTCTATCTAAACTAGCAATTATTCCGTTAATTTTATGGGCGTATGATAAAATTTTATCATCAGTATTGCCATTTCTATCCACTTTTTGATGAATTAGTGTTCTAGTATAAGCAAGTGCATTTAATGCATTACGAGATCTTGTAATGCCCTTGTCGTTAGAAATTCCAATTAATTCGTTAATAACATCTTCGAGTATAATAATTTGAAATGACTTCAAGTCTAACATAGAATCTGAATATTGAATAGGATTGTTAGCTGCAAAAAGCAGAAAACTCGTATCCATAACTAATGACTGCAAGATATTATGATATAACTCCCACACCAATCAAGCGCCATCTGTCGGCTAATCTCCGACTTATTGCAATTCTACTATTATACTCTGCAGTTATTGGTCTTCGTAGTGCAATTGTTACTAGATCATTTTTTACATTACTAACTAATCCTGCAGTTATAGCAGTTCCAGCATTAAGTCTAAGTGCTTCTTTGTTTTTTATTTTGTCAACTTTGAGCATGTCAGGAGAACCAATTGCAACATCAAAAAGGTCGATTTTAACATCAATATTTTCATGCGTATCTGCAACTTCATTTGGATATCCAACAACAGCACCAATAAGTGAATCACTTTTAGTCAATGATGGATCTAATTTAGTTCCAACTGCAATTAATCCTCCTGGATTTACAGATTCCATTAATCCTGCACTTGAACTTAAGGATGAAATTTTAGTGTATATCGGTTCATACTTATTTGTCTTTTTATTTAAGTGACCAGGTCTAATTTCTATATCGTCGTCAATAGAAAATGTACCTTTTGAAAGAGTTCCGCCCAATACACCACCAATCAATTTATTAATTGATACTCCTGGTCGATTTGTGTCAAATGAACGCAATACTTGCAACATAGGAGGAGATTTTTTATCTTTTTTAGATGTTTTAATATTTTCTTCAATTGCCATTATCAATGCATCAATATTTAGATTATGCTGAGCTGAGATAGGGATAATAGGAGCATTATCAGCTACTGTGCCTTTTACAAATTCTTTTATTTGTTCATAATTTTTTTCTGCTGCACTACGAGATACTAGGTCAAGTTTATTTTGTGCAATAACGATTTGGTCATTACCTAACATCTGAAGGGCAAGTAGATGTTCTCGTGTTTGAGGTCTTGGAACCTTTTCATTAGCTGCAATGATTAAAATGGCACCATCAGTTAATGCAGCACCAGATAACATATTTGCCATAAGGCTTTCATGTCCAGGCACGTCAATAAAACTGACAACGCGTTGTAAAGAACCAGTTTTTTTACATTTACTACACGAATTTTTTGTTGAATAATTACTTGGAGGATCACAATTACATTTGTAAAATGCTGTATCTGCATAGCCAACTTTTATTGTAATACCACGCCGAAGTTCTTCACTATGTGCACTAGTCCAAACACCTGTTATTGCATCAACAATAGTACTTTTACCATGATCAACGTGACCTGCAGTACCAATATTTATTTCAGGTTGTTGTGGAATTGTGGGCATATTTTAGATCATTTAGTTTTTGTATCAGAAGTTTCCTGAATATTTTCCTCAGGTTTAGGCAAAGTACCTTTTGTAAGAATAGTATTTACTTGGTAAATCTCATCAGTTATTACATTTCCACGAACTAATTTTCTTTTTTTCAGACCTTTTTGTTTTGTATTAAAACCAACACTATCAGTTATCAAAATATGTTTTTGAACACCACCATGAACATCACTTCTCATAGGAAAACCAACTTTATCACTTCCGCCACGTATTTTTACAGTGCCATTAATACCCAAAATTGTAGCATCAAATTCTTGACCAATTTTCATGCCTAAAAGAGATTGGGCAGGTTTATCTTTCAATTCTTTTGAAACAGATTTCCCAGTTTGTGGATCAGAAATGACAATTTGGAATTTTGGCAAAGCACAATTTCCTCCTTTTATCTTCTAATAAATCTTTTTAATATTCGTATTAAAAACCGTAAAGTGGTACAATCTTTCGTCTTAGATTAATAATTTCTTGCAATATATCAAAATCAGAGTTAGAAATTGATTCTCTATATTTTTGATTCAACAAACGAGCTCCAATTGCATTTGGCAAAGTATAAAGAATTTCTCCTTCAGATATTGTGCGGCCTATTACAGGTTCATTCATAGAAATGGCTACCTGAACACCTGACACTGCAGATTTTATAGTTTGGTTTTTATCTTGAAGTTGTTTTATTATCCCAATTTCTTTTCCCGTAGAATTAATAATTGTGGCATTTTGTTTAAGAATTCCACCAAGAATTTCAATTCCACATACGGCAGGATTACTACGACGAAAGATCATTCCCTTCAATAGTTGAAATTTACATGGAAGAATAATTGAATCAAGTTGAGTTCTAGTCATTGCTTCTTGATCAGTTTTTACCCAAGATTTATAATTATCAACTAAATCGTAAAGAATAGGTTCATAGAAAATTCTTATTCCTTTATTTTGAGATTCTTTTTGTGCATCATCTAATGTTTTTACGCCAAAAGCCAAGATAACCCCTAAATATTTATCAGTTTGACTAATTGCTTTTGCTTTTATCACATCTTTTCTTGAAACAGTACCGGTATCTGCAGTATTAATTGAGATATTATTTTCTTTAAGAATTTCAACAATAGCTTCAAGAGTGCCCAGAGTATCGGATTTAACTATAACTCCAATATTATCAGTTTCAATGAAAATAGAGCTAATTTCCGATTCAATTTCAGTTTTGAGAGATTGAAAAGTGGAATTTTTTAAACCAATAATAGGAGAACCGCCCAAAACTCCATCAAGATCAGGGGTAGATATTTTTACACCCGATGCTGCAATTACGCGATTCACAGAAGAAAATTTATCTCGTGGATCTCTCATTTCATCAAGAGGTTTTGGCATAAACAAGGCCTTGATTTTAGTCAATATAGCTCCATCTTTTTTTGCAACAACTACCTCATCATGAGTTCGAAGAATTCCATCGGTAAGAATAACATTAGCAGTATTGCCAAGACCAATTTCTTCAGTTACTTCGAGAACTATACCACGTGTCATTCCTTCTTTAACAATTAGTTTTTTTTGCAGATAATTTTGTGTAAGACCAATCAAAAAAGAAATTAATTCTGGAATTCCTTCACCAGTTTTTGCACTAACAGGTACTATGGCTACCTCTTTTGTTGGATCTTTTAACCTATAGTAAGCTTCTGATTGTATTCCAAGTCTTGATAAATCTCCTACAACATTATAAATCCGACTATCGAGATTTTCAATAGCAAAATTATCAATGTTGTTGAGTGAATGTGTAAAATCATTATCAGAATGGCGCCATCCAGGAACTGTATCTAATTTATTTAAGGCAATTATAAACGGTACTTTACGTTTTTTTAAAATTTCAATACTTTCAAGGGTCTGTACTTCAATACCTTTCATTGAATCAACAACAAGTATAGAAATATCAGCTGCAGAACCTCCGCGATTACGAAGATTTGTAAAAACTGCATGTCCAGGCGTGTCAATAACCAAAAGACCAGGTACATCTATATTCGCACCTAATTTTTTAAGAAGTTCACCGCAAATATTATAAAGAGTTTCAATAGGGAAGAAACTCGCTCCAATATGCTGGGTTATTCCTCCAGCTTCTCTAGATTGAACGGCAGTTCCTCGGATTTTGTCAAGAAGTGATGTTTTTCCTGAATCTATATGTCCTAAAACAACTACGATTGGTTGACGAAGTTTAGATGTCATGGTATCAACTACTAGATAGTAGAGTACTTCAATATTTTATTAAGTTACAATAATTAAGGAAATTTAAATGGCATCTAGAATTTGTTTTTCTCTATCAAAACTAGATGAAGAGTCAGATGCATGAATAACATTTTCCGTTAAGCCAAGTCCAAAATCGCCTCGAATTGTACCTGACAATGCTTGAAGAGAATTAGTAGAACCAATCATTGAACGAACTACTTCAATGGCCAATTCTCCTTCAACGATTAGTTTAATGACAGGCCCTGAAGTCATATATTCAAGCAATTCAGTAAAAAATGGTTTTTCTTTATGCGGAGAATATAAACTAGTAGCTACTTCACGGGTAAGTTTAATCATCATCACATCAATTATAGATAATTGACGTTTTTCAAATCTAGAAATTATTTCACCAATTAAACCACGTCTTATACCATCAGGTTTAATAAGAATTAATGTTTGTTGATTCAATTCTACATCCTGCCTTTTATAGTCCATTTATATTTTCGATAATCGCGTTTCAACTCAGTCAAATTCTTCCTACATTTGGAAGAGCAAGACCATTGAACAGATCCATCATTCTTGACTAACATGGTACCCGAACCAAGTTGAATATCTTTGCCGCAAAAAGTACATTGTTTAAGTGAAAACAATAAAATCACTACTTAATTTTTCTAGCTTCTCTTTCGGTTTCTCGTAAAATCACAATATCATCAAGTCTGATGGGGCCTTTAATATTTCGCGTAATAATTCTTCCTTTATCTTTACCTTCAAGAATCTTTACTCGTACCTGAGTAATTTCACCAGCTACTCCAGTACGGCCTACTATTTGGATAATTTCACATGATGTCTTTTGATCTGCGTTTTCCTTTGCACTCATAAACAATTATCTAATCCTTTAATTTGCTAACTTTTTCAATAATTTTTTCAACCATACCTTGACCTTCACCAGCATCTACAATACATGCTACTGAAGCTCCAATATCTATCCCGATAGCACTACCAACTTGTTGTTTAGAAGGAACATAAACATAAGGTATCTTCATTTCATCACATAAAATAGGCAAATGTGCGACAACTTCAGGTGGATCAACATCTTCAGAAATAACAACTAATTTTGCAGTTCCTCGTTCTACGGCTTTTGTAGATTCATTAGTACCTTTTCGAATTTTACCTGTTTGTTTGGCTTGTCGAAGTGCTTCATAACTAGCATCTACCAATTCTTGTGGCATATCAATTTTTACATAATATGGTTTAGACAAATCAATCACCGTAAGCTACTCTCTATAATAAAATAAATAGGGTTCATTTCATTCAATATTATCGCCCAACTATAAATTTTTAAAATGGTATTAAAAACTTTATCAATAATTAATTAAATAAACATAATATTGAAATAAACATGTACAGAAATACATAAATACGTACATTAATGTAAAGAAATGTACATAGTGATGAAATTTGGGTGAACGTTTTTGGTATTATTCGGCAAAATAAACAAAACTCAGAATCTGAGGTTTTGTTCAAACAAATCCACATAGGTAAAAATCCTTTTGAGGTATTTGCAAAACTTTCAGAAAATTTTACAAATTCATACATTTTAGAATCTGCAATAGGCCCGGAAAAATTAACTGAATATTCTTTCATTGGTTTTGATCCTAGACTAAAAATTAAATTAATAAATAATCAGATCAAAATTATAGAGAAGAAAAATATAAGTACATATGAAATATCAGATAATAAATTTATTTTCCATGAATTAAAAAATATATTGAACGAGAATTCAACAACAAATAATTTTAATAGATTAGTTGGTGGTTTAGTTGGTTTCATTTCTTATGACATAATAAGATACTGGGAAAATATAGCAGAAAAATATACATCAATGAAATTTCCTGATTTTGAATTTGGTTTATACGATGAAGGTATAATATTTGATCATAAAAATCATAAAACATATTATTATTATACAGAAAAAAACAGAATTAATGATGTAAAGAAAATTTTAAAGAATGACTATAGCAATGAACCGATTAAATTTACAAATCCTAAATCAAATATATCAAAAGAAGCATTTCAAAATAATGTCAATATAATAAAAGAATATATAAAAGAGGGAGATATATTCCAAGCAGTTCTTTCAAAAAAATATGAATTTAAGATTTATGGAAATCTTATCAATGTGTATAAGGAACTAAGGAAATTAAATCCATCACCATATATGTACTATTATAAATCAGATGATTTGAATATCATAGGGGCCAGTCCAGAAATGTTAGTAAGAATGACTGGACGAAAAATTGAAACTTTTCCCATAGCAGGAACTAGACCAAGGTTAAATAACCAAGTTAAAAATGCTCAATTAACGAAAGAATTATTAGCTGATGAAAAAGAAAATGCAGAACATGTAATGTTAGTAGATTTAGCTAGAAATGATGTGGGGAAAATAGCTCAATATGGAACGGTCAAAGTACCAAATTTTAGACAAGTTCATCAATTTAGCCACGTGCAACATATTGTGTCAAAAGTAATTGGGGAAATAAGACCAAATTTAGATGCTTTTGATGCAATTAAAGCAATTTTTCCTGCAGGTACAGTTTCGGGAGCACCTAAAGTTCGTGCAATGGAAATAATACAGGAGTTAGAAGGGGATTCGAGAGGCCCTTATGCAGGAGCATTAGGATATTTTTCAAAGAATATGAGTGCCGATTTTGCTATTGCAATTAGAACATTAGTTGTTAAAGGAAATGACGCATATATTCAAGCAGGTGCAGGAATAGTAGCAGATTCTATTCCGAAAAGAGAATGGGATGAAACTGAACAAAAAGCAAGTGCTTTAATTTCTTCGTTAAAAATAGCTAGAGGAATTATAAAGTGAAATTACTGGTAATAGATAATTATGATTCGTTTGTATATAATTTAGTACAGTATTTAGGAGAACTTGGAACAGATCTTATTGTTTATAGAAATAATAAAATCACTTTGGAAAAATTCAGAACTATAAATCCTGATAGAGTTCTGATATCCCCTGGTCCAGGAAATCCATGTGATGAAAAATACTTTGGTATATGTTCTAAGATAATAAAATCCTCGGGAGAAAACAATATTCCTGTATTAGGTGTTTGTTTAGGTCATCAAGGAATTGGATATACATTTGGTGGTAAGATAAGAAAAGCTAAAACATTGAAGCATGGAAAAACAAGCTGGATTAAACATGACGGGAAAGGAATATTTAGAAATATTGAAAATCCATTTCTTGCAACTAGATATCATTCACTAGCAGTAGATGATAAGACATTACCTGATGAGTTTATAATATCTGCAAGAGCAGTAGATGATGATGAAATAATGGGTTTACGACACAAAAAATACCAGATACAAGGAATTCAATGTCATCCAGAATCAATTCTTACAAAATATGGGAAAAAAATATTACAGAATTTTGTGGATGGGTAAAGTGATGATAGTAGAGGCAATAAAAAACAACATAAAAGGAATTCAATTATCGAGTGAAGATGCAGCATCTGCAATGAAAGAAATTATGTCAGGTACTGCTACTCCGTCACAGATTGCTGCGTTCTTAATTTCTTTGAGCATGAAAGGAGAGTCAGTAAAAGAAATAACAGCATTGGCTCAAACAATGAAAGAATTTGCTAATAAAATTAATCCGGTATATCAAGATAGATTAGTAGATATAGTAGGAACTGGAGGGGATAAAATAAAAACAATTAATTTGAGTACAATTTCAGCATTTGTTGTTGCAACAGCAGGGGTAAAGGTTGCTAAACATGGCAATAGAGCAGCAACTGGAAAATGTGGAAGTGCAGATGTATTAAACAGATTAGGATATAAATTAGATACAAAACCAGATTTAGTTAAAAGATGTATAGAGGAGGTTGGAATAGGTTTTATGTTTGCGCCAATCTTTCATCCAGCAATGAAAAATGTGATCATGACAAGAAAAGAAATTGGAGTAAAAACAATTTTCAATATTTTAGGTCCATTAACAAATCCAGCTAGTGCAGATTCAATGGTTGTTGGTGTAGCTGATTCTAAATTAATCCAACCTTATGCGGAAATTTTACCAAATCTTGGATGTAAACGTGCTGTAATAGTCCATGGGATAGATGGATTAGATGAAATAGCGACGTTTGGAAAAACCAAAATGAGATTTATTGGAGATATAGAAAATGATGGAAAAGAAATCACAGTAGAAGCAAAGGATTTTAATTTAAGAGAAATTACACCTGAAGAAATAACAGGGATGGGAATAGATTACAATGCAAAAATTATGTTTCAAATTTTATCAAATCAACTGCCTCTAGACAATCCAAATGTTGAAGCAGTTATTGCAAATTCAGCAATAGGATTTTTGATAGCAGCAGAAGCAACATCAATTGGTGAAGGTGTAGAGAAAGCTAAAGAAGTCATAGCATCAGGAAGATGTATTGATAAATTAAAGGAATTTGTAAAATTTGTAGAGGGAGATATGACAAAAATTGAAGAATTTGAATCAAGTTAACAATGACTTTTTATCAATTTCTTCAAAGAAAATTAGAAATTTGATAGAACAAGGATATTATGACACATCATATAAAATAAATCAAAATAGTACAAGTCTGAAACAAATATTATTGAATGATAATGAATTTTATCCAATAATAACTGAAATAAAGTTTTCATCACCTTCATTAGGTAAAATCAATAAAAACATGGGAAAAGAAAAAGAAATATTAAAAATGATGGAAAAAGGAGGAGCTTCTGCCATATCAGTACTTACTCAACCATTATTCTTTGATGGTTCATTAAAAAACTTAGAAACAGTAAGAGAAAACACAAATTTACCAATATTAATGAAAGATATAATAATTGATAAGAAGCAAATTGATGCTGGTTTTAAATTAGGAGCAAATATAATACTATTAATAGAAACTTTGTATAAGAATCAGAGTCAAAAATTAGATGAATTAATTTCTATTGCAAATGAAAGAGGGTTAGAAATACTATTAGAGGTAAATACAAGTGAAGAATTAGAAAAAGCATCGAAAAGAGATGTTACAATCATTGGAATTAACAATAGAAATCTGAATACGTTAGAATTAGATATGAACACTACCGAAAAAATATTATCGGAGAAGATAATGATAAATCAACCGATTATAAGTGAAAGTGGAATATTCAATAGTAAAGATTTACAAAGAATAGGAAAAACCAGAGTTTCTGGATTTCTAATTGGAACATCAATAATGGGATCAAGAGATATAGAAGGAAAAGTTCGTGAATTAAGTACGGTGAAAAAATGGACTTGAAATCTCAGCCAATTGATGGAAAATATGGAATATTTGGTGGAAAATATGTTCCTGAAACTTTAATGAATACAGTAAATTCATTAGAAAAAAGATATGAAGAAATTAAAGATGATAAAGAATTTCAAAACAATTTAGCAAGATTATTAAAAGATTATGCAGGCAGACCTACACCAATATATTTCGCAGAGAATTTGTCAAACAAATGCAATGGAGCGAAAATTTATTTCAAGAGAGAGGATTTACTTCATGGAGGAGCTCATAAAATTAACAATAGTATTGGACAAGCATTATTAGCTAAATCAATGGGAAAAAATCGAATAATTGCTGAAACTGGAGCGGGGCAACACGGAGTTGCTACAGCTATGGCATGCGCATTGTTAGATTTAGAATGTGAAATCTATATGGGCAGTAATGATATAGAACGACAAAGTCCTAATGTATTTAGAATGAAATTATTAGGGGCAAAAGTACATAGTGTGAAAAGTGGATCTAAAACATTAAAAGATGCAATTAATGAAGCAATTAGAGATTGGGTTACCAATGTTGAAACGACTTATTATCTTATTGGTTCAGTTGTAGGACCTCATCCATATCCATTGATTGTTAGGGATTTCCAAAGCATAATAGGAAAGGAAATAAAAAATCAATTTCCAAGAATAGCGCCGGAAAAACTACCAGATATGCTAATTGCATGTGTGGGAGGAGGTAGTAATGCAATTGGAACATTTTATTCGTTTCTTGAAGATCAAATCAAATTAATCGGTGTGGAAGCTGGAGGACTAGGAATTGAAAAAGGAAAACATTCAGCAACACTAACAGCAGGAAGTGTAGGAGTATTACATGGGGCACGTAGTTACATACTTCAAGATGAAGAGGGTCAGATTAAAGAAACCCATAGTATTTCTGCAGGCCTAGATTATCCTGGAGTAGGTCCAGAACATTCTTTTTTAAAATCACAAAACAGAGTAGAATATGTCAGTATAAATGACAATGAAGCAGTAAATGCATTTATTGAAATGTCAAAACTAGAAGGAATTATTCCAGCATTAGAAACATCACATGCAATTGCAGAAGCAATGAAAAGAGCAGAAAACATGGCTAAAGATCAGTCAATAATCGTCACATTATCAGGAAGAGGGGATAAAGATACGCCAATAATTGCAAAATATTTAGGGGATAAAATATGATAGGTTTGTCACAGAAATTCAAAGAGGGAAGTAAACAAAACAGATCGTTATTAATTGGTTTTATTACTGCAGGAGATCCGTCATTAGAGATTACACCAAAACTTGCAAATGCAATGGTAAAAGGAGGAGTAGATGTTATTGAACTTGGAATTCCATTTTCTGATCCAATTGCAGATGGTCCCACAATACAATCTTCCAGTACTAGATCATTATTGAAAGGCACTACACCAAAAAATATTTTAGAAATGAGTAAGAACATAGTTAATGATTTAAAGGTACCTGTAGTTTTACTGACGTATTATAATACTATAATGAATATGGGCGTTGAAAATTTTTTAGATTTAGCGCATAAATCAAATATTGCAGGAGTGGTATCACCTGATTTACCGCCTGAAGAAGGGGAAAATTATAGAAATTTAGCAAGAGAAAGATCAATAGATACAATATTTTTAGCTAGTCCTGCTACAAATAATGAAAGATTGGATAGAATAATTGATTCTACTAGTGGTTTTTTGTATATGGTTAGTTTATTCGGCGTAACAGGAGCACGAGATATATTCGATAATTATTCATCTAATGCAGCGAAACGAATTGTTCAAAGAGTAAATAAAAGAGTACCGGTGGCAATTGGGTTTGGGATTTCAAAACCTGAACATGTAAGTCATTTTACAAACATAGGTGTGGATGGTATAATAGTAGGAAGTGCATTTATCAAAATCATTGAAAATAATCTCAATGATACCAAAACAATGCTTGAGCAAATAAACAATCTATCAAGAGAATTATCTAATTCAACTACTATTAACTAATATTTTTTGGTTTAATAGTGAAAAGGGGAACAAAGAGTTCATCATCAACGAGTCCACCGTGATATCCCTTAAGAGAAGCTTTTTGATCGGTTCTAAATCTATGCATAAGTGCAACACCTTTACGTGAAAGAACAGTCAAGTCACCTAAAACTGAATTAAGATCTGGATTGGTAATAGTAGAACCAAAAAATCCCTCTTTAATAAATTTACTACTTGGAAAAACATCAAATTTATCTTTATACGGATGTAAAAGTTGTTGAATTGTTTCTATATCAGAATTATAGAGTTTTAAAAATGATGCTCTAGAATCGCCTGAAGGAGGGCGATTAAGATTATCCAAAAAGTTTGGAATGTCCTTGGTGATTATTCGACCAGTTTTATTTACGTGTACTAAACCATGATCTCCTGTCATAAATATACAAACTTTATTTTTGTATTGGTTTTTTAAGTTTGATATAAATTCGGTAAGAAATCCATATATTATATTTCGTAATTCACTTTGAACTTCATCAGTGAATGGACCATACACATGAGAAACTGAATCCAAAACATCCCAATACGCAAAAACAAATGGCGTTTCTTGGTTTACTAATTTTGCTAGAGTCAAAAACATGTCTGAGGAATTAACGTAAGGTAAAACATCTGCACCTTGATATAACATTCTAGATAAAGCACTATTCTTGTACGTCCATCGTGTTAATACTTTAGATGATAAACCCATTTCAGATAGAGATTCATATAGAGTATTTTTTGGAAGGAAATTTTCCGGATTTAGACCTGATTTTGCCAGTTTATCACTCATTTTATCAGACTCTGGACTAAATCTAATCATATTAGTAATGGCTCCATACTTGCGGAGATACATAGTATGTCCAATTATTCCATGTTCTTGAGGAGTCATACCAGTATTAACAGTAGTTAAAGCTGTAGATGTGGTTGAAGGAAATGTCGAAGTAATAGGTATAACAACATTATTTTGATATATTTGATTTAACTTCTCGTTGTGAAGAGAACGTTGAAGAAGATTAAATCCTAAACCGTCAACAAGTAATAGAACTATAGAAGTGCAGCCATCTAATGACGCTTTTATAGGTTCGTCATCAATGATGTTTTTGCTTTTATTACCAAAATGGTTTAGTATTGTTGGAGAAATATTTGCTAATGAATATTTTTCATAATGAGGTTTATAATAACATTTAAATTGAGTACTAGTGATTTCGTCCCAAACTTTTTTCTGAAATTCAGTGAAATCAGAAATCATAAACATCACTTGTGGGATAATATTGCTAAATTAGGACTATCAACTCTACAAAATCCAATTCGATTAAATTGAATTAATTCACCCTTCAGAAGAGATTTACAAGAATTTTCGGCAAATCCATCATATGTTTTATCACTTTCGTCTTTAAACTGAAAAGAACCATCAGAATTGATAAAAAATTCATTATTGTCTGGAATCCTAAGTTTAAAGGGTATTCCATCAGTTGCCACCCAATGAATTTTTTTAACCTTAGGTATAGGTTTGCGGCTAGCAAAATCAGCTTCAATAATCATTTTAGTCTTTTTCTTAATTTTAATATTAAATAAATCCATAAGTCTAATCACTTCGCCTTCTGAAGAATTGCTTAGATCTTCACTAGAAACCCAAAATTCATCTGATATTATTATAGTTCTTGAACCAAGATTTTCAGTTGGGTGATGCTTCAGAGTAACTGAGCGTATAGGAACATTTGTAATTTTTAATTTAATAGGATCTTTAACAAAAAAATAACGTTTATCAGTTTTATCACGTGCTTTTCGATTAAATGAAGCAACAAGTTCTAGGCCAGGTGAAGATTCGCTTTTACTAAGGCCTAATGAATCAACAAAGTCATTAATACCTTTTACAACAAAACCACGTCGACGGAGTGCAGAAATTGTAACAAGTCTTGGGTCATTCCATTCTTTGATTTGGCCGTTTTCAATAAGGGTGTTAATTACGCTTTTAGATGTGGGTGAACCTTTCATCAATACACGAGAAAAATTCATTAGCGAAGGTCTAGTTTTTATTTCTCCTTGGTCAAATACAATCTCGGTAATTTTATCATATAATTCATTGCGCAATTCAAATTCTTTTGAACGAAGAACGTGAGTAACTTGTTCTATACAATCAATTATCGGAGCAGCCAGATCGTATGTAGGCCAAATTCTATATTTGGTACCTTGCCTTGGATGAGGAGAATCTATTATTCTCATCATAGTCGGATCACGCATAGCTGTATTATCCGAGTTCATATCTCCTTTAAATCGAATAATTACATTAAACAATTCTGGAGAAGAAAAGAATTTTTCTATTTTTTTGTTATTGTTAACAGTATTACGATGTTCACATTCTTGTTTTTTTAATCTATTAGTTTTTATGATTACAGGTTTACATTCACAGATATACAGATAATTATCAATTAACATCTTTTTGGTAATTTCATGAATTTGTGGAAGGTAGTCTGATGAGTAAGATGTTTGATCAAATTTAATCCCCATCCATACTAAATTGTCTTTAATTATTTTATAGAATGAATTATCAACAGCGTCCGGGTTAGTATCATCAAAACGAAGATAGAGCTTGCCAGAATGTTGTTCAGCATATCTCGCATTTAAACGAAATGCTTTCACATGCCCTATATGTAAATATCCATTTGGATTTGGAGAAAAGCGAGTTATTATTTTTTCATAAGCAGAAAAATTTGGAAGGGCTGGAAGTGAAAATTTTTCATCTTTTCTTGTAGATGTTTTTATATTTGGAAAATCTTTCTGAAAGTTTTTAATCTGTTCGTTTTGACTCATAGAGTTAATTTGATTTAAAATTGGTTTGATTTCAGAAATTAATTGTTCAATATCTGATTTAAGAGTGGGATCCTCGGCAATCATCTTACTCATAACAGCACCTAGTTCAGCTTTGCCATTATGTTGAATTGCATTTAATAAGCTATGTTTGAATACCGATCTCCGAAGTTTGGAGCTTGTCAAAATCTTACCAATCCCGAGATACGGTATATTCAGTTATATTGCGTAAAAGTAATTTTTCTCTACAATCAGGTAATTTGTCAAAAATCTTGTCGAATTCAGTTAATGCTGAAAGAGAAAATTTATCTGCCATTTCAGTAGCAAATTTTAAAGAATTATATTTATGAATCAATTCAAGTATTGTTTTATAATTTTGTTCTCGTGTTTGTCTATCTGCACTTAAAATATTTTCTGCAGTTTCTCTATCTTTGGTCGAAGCTAATTCAAGTAAGTGAATTAATATCAATGTGCGCTTACCTTCGATAAGATCACCAGCAGATTCTTTACCATATTTAGTTCCTGCAATTAGATTTAATATATCATCACGGATTTGAAAAGCAATTCCTAAATTTTCTCCAAAATTAACAAAGTCGTTTTTATTCAAGTCAGTATTTGTAGCTATTAGATTGCCAAGTCTACAAGGAGTTATACAGGTGTACCAAGCAGTTTTTTTCTTACACATAGTAAAATAATCATCTTGTTTTATATTCCATTGATTTTCATGAACCCAGGAGAGCTCTATATGTTGCCCTTCAGTCGTTTCATTAAGCATATTTAGAAATTCATTAATAACTAATAATGTGGTTTGATTATCTAAAATAGTACGGTTATGATATAGAAACGACCACATTTTTCCGTGCAGTGCATCACCAGCATTAATTGCAAGAGGAATGGTATACTTGTGATGAAGTGCAGGTCCACCTCGTCTTAATTCAGATTGATCTTCTACATCATCATGTATTAATATCCAATTTTGAAATAAATCAAGTGAAGATGCAGTAATAAGAGCTTTCTCTATAGTTCCACCATATACTTGACAAGTAAGTAAACAAACAGAAGAACGCAAGCCTTTGGATGGTCTAGAAGGATAATCTCTCATCATTTGATAAAGTAAATTAATTTCTTGAATTGAATGTTCTACGGGTAATAAACTCTGTATAGTTTCATCTACAAGACGTTTATTTTCTTGAATTTCTGGTTCGTTTAATATATTTTTAACATTATTTTTTATCATTTTTTCCACTAATTTGATAAATCCAAGATGTTAACGGTTCAGTTATTACATATTCTTTAGATTTAAGTTGTTTAATATTTTGTGCGCCAACAAGAAACATTATACTTTTTAGCTGAAAATGTAAATCTTCAACAAACTGTGTTAATGAATTATAAGATTGCGAAGCAGATTTGATCATTGGTTGTGCATATGCGCCCATTGATGCGCCTAAAATAATACTTTTTGCGAGATCCAATCCATTTCTCATGCCACCAGAAGAAACTAAAGGTAATTTTACAGATTTTTTAGCTAGAAGTAAACTAGCAGCTGTAGGAATACCCCAGTCCCACAGGAGCAACCCCATATTAATTTTGGAAGATAAATTTGCTTGAATTGCACGTTTTTGTTCAATGCCTGCCCAGCTTGTACCACCCACTCCAGCAACATTAATAGCATTTATATTATTTTTTTGTAGTTTCACAGCTACTTGTGGAGATATTCCAGAACCTACTTCTTTTACAATAATAGGTATCTTAAGGTCTTTGGATAGTTCATGTATTCGTTTTAAAATTCCTCGAAAATTAGGTTCGCCTTCGGGTTGTACGAGTTCTTGTAATGGATTCAAATGAATTGCTAGTGCATCTGCATCAATCATATCGATAAGTGCCCTTATAGAAGATGTTTTTAACCCTTCGGCTAATTGGGCACCTCCAATATTTGAAAAAATGAATGCATTAGGAGCATTCTTTCTTACAATTTTAAATGTACTGGCTAATCGAGAAGATAATAATCCTGCTCGTTGACTTCCAACCCCCATTCCAATGTTAAATTGTTCAGCAACCTGTGCTAATCTAGTATTTATTTTTAAAGCGGCAGGTGTTCCACCTGTCATTGAATCTACAAGGATAGGAATTTGAAAATCATGTCCTAAAAATTTTGTAGATGTATCAATATCTGAGAGATTTAATTCTGGTAAAGCATTATGAATTAAATGAACGCATTCAAACAATGTAGATACATTTTTCGCTTGAATATTTTGCAATGCAAGATCAATACCTTCTTTTTTTCTAGTTTCAATTTGTTTATTTGAATTTATAGTCATTTCAATTACCAGTAATTAATGTTCCAATATGTTCACCATTTAATGCTTTCATAAGCATTCTTGGTCTTAATCCGTTTGTAATTTGTACATTTGTACCTAATTGAGCAATATCTAATGCTTGTTTTAATTTTGTCTGAATTCCCCCAGTAACATCGAATTTTTTGGTGTGAAAATTCATAGAATATCGTTTATTTATTTGAACTTTTTTAATTAATGTAGATTTATCGTTAATATCAGAATATAAACCATCAATGTCAGAGGCAAAAACTACATTCCTTGGGTTTAGCAGATGCGTCAAGTCTTTCACTATTATATCTCCTGAGATTATATAGAAACCTTTACTTCCAGGAATTATATCCCCGTATGTAATGGGAATCATATCCATATTGAGCATTTTTTTCAGATAATGTTCCCAGTGAAGAAGAATATTTTTTTTATTGTACATCGATATGGGAGAAAATGCCAATGTATTAATTTTATATTTGTTAAAAATTTCAATTACAGAGCTATTCAATTTAATCATTGATTCTCGAATTTGAATAATTGCTTTGATAGATGTAGTTGGCTTATTTGATATTCTGAAACGTTTTGCAAAATAATGACCAAATGAACCGGCTCCATGGACTATAATAATAGGCTTATCGAATTCACGAATTATTTGTGCAATGTTTTTTATAGCACGAATATTTAGAGTTTGAGGTTTAGATTTAGTAGTAATTACAGAGCCACCTAATTTTAAAATAACAATATTATTTGCCAAAACTAACACCCTGTTTAGGTAATTCTATTGAAAATGTTTTAAAACCCAAACTATTAAGCTCGTCAATTATTATTTTAATTTTTGTCAAAGGGGCAATGGCAATTATAGAACCACCACCTCCTGCACCAGTAATTTTTGCGCCATATGCTCCATGTTCTAGACACGTTTCAATCATTCTATCAGTTATTTTTGTACCTAATCCAAAACTCGATAAAATAGAATTATAAAAGTTAATTATCGCACCTAATTTTTCAAGATCTTGAGTAATTAAGCAATTAACAGCTTCATGAGTCAATACTGATGACGAATGAACAAGACTTTGGAAATGGTATGGCAGTTTATTGCTTGTACTAGTAAAATGATTAATCATTCTTGATGTTTGGCGTGTTTTTCCACTAATAGAAACGATTATTTGTAGTTTATTTAACAAATCAATATTGGTCGGAACAGTATTTTTATTAAAAAGTATAAGACCACCATAAACACTTGCTGCTACATCAATTCCTGAAGGATTGCCATGTATAATTTTTTCTCCTTCAAAAGCAATGTTGTATAATGTTTTTTTATCTAATTTTTCACCAAATAATGATGCAATAGATGCAGCAGTAGCTACAGAAATTGCACTTGAAGAACCAAGGCCTGAGCCTCGAGGGATGTTAGATTCAATTGTAATCTTAATTCTCTCTTTTCTATTAAGGTATTCAAGTATTTTATTTCTCACTACAGAAACTGGATTAATTGGTTTTATTCTAATATTAAAAACTTGATTATCAACTCGAGATAGAATGCTATTTTTATCAGAAGTTTCAGAATATACTTTTACTGTCTTATCAATTGCCGCAGCTAAGGCATTAGAACCATGTACTACAAAATGTTCACCAGAAATTATAATTTTACCTGGAGCCTCAGCTATGGAAACCAAATTAAATAAGAAAACACATTACAATAATAAAAGTCAGTGGGGATATTATAAAATTAGTATAAAGAGAAAGTCTATTCATCCTCGACCAATTTGGTTTCGAAGTCTTCAATATTAAAATTCATTGGTTGGTCATGTAATAATTTACCAAGATGCAATAGAACAGATCTGGATAAGAGCCACATAACTGCTGCAAGAGCTTTTCGTCCACGATTATTTGCTGGTATAATAAAATCAACGTTTTCAGTAAGATTATCAGTATCACAAATAGCTAATACAGGAATACCAATTTGTGTCGCCTCTGTGACAGCTTGTAAATCCATAGCAGGATCAGTAACTATTACAGCATCTGGATCTATATGTCCAGGATATAGAGGATTAGTAAAAGTACCTGGCATAAAACGGCCTGTAAGAGATATAGAATTAGTAATTTCTGCAAATTTATTAACCGGGGTTTTACCATACTCTCGAGAAGAATAAACCACTATTCGATTAAGGTCTAATTTAGAAATGAATTTTGCTGCAATTTCAATCCGAGTTAAAGTTTTTGAAACGTCAATGATGTGCAGGCCATCAGAACGAGTTCGACTTACAAATTGCGACATAGATTTAGTTTTAACTAAAGTACCAACTCTAATACCAGTAGATAATAATGCCTTTTCAGAAATATGTTTAATAATTGATTCGTCAACAGATCCGCTTTCCTCTATATCATTTGTTTCAATATCAATTGACATATTTTTTGATCCTCGCAATAGGCAACGACATGTCATTATTTATAAAGTTAGTTTCATCAATACGAATTAATTCGTTTAATTTTGCAATTCTTTCACCGCCAACAACACCACTTTTCATCATTGAAGCACCTAAACCAATTGCAATATGGGCTAAATGATTATCAACAGTATCTCCAGAGCGATGAGAGGCAATAATTCCATAGTTATTTTGATTACATAGGTTTGCAAAATCCATCGCATCGCCAAGTGATCCTACTTGATTTACCTTTAATATTGCAGAATTTCCAGCTTTTTGTTCAATACCATTTTTAAGTATAGAAGCATTAGAAACAAAAAGATCATCACCCACTATTAAACAACTTTTATTTTTAAATGAAAGTTCAGAAAAATCAGAAAAAGCTTCTTCATGTAAAGGATCTTCTACATAAATTAGATTATATTTTTCTATAAGCTCTAGAATATATGAAATTTGTTCTTCAGTATTAAAAGTCTTATTTTCACGTGAATAAACATAAAGTTTCTTATCAGAATCCCATAGAGACGAAGAAGCAACGTCTAATCCCAATCTAAGTTCAAACCCAACTATATCAGAAACAGTATCAATTGCTTCTTTAGCAACTTCAAGTGCATCTGTATTAGAGATTTGTGGTGCCCATGCACCTTCATCACCTTTACCGCCTGGAAACTTTGAATCTTTTTTATCAAGAATTTTTTTAATTTCTCGATGTACTAGAAGATTAGCTTCAATTCCAGAACGTATAGAATCCGCACCCAATGGATAAGAAAGAAATTCTTGAATGTCTGTTGAACCGCTTCCAGCATGCATGCCTCCTCCTAATACATTACCTAAAGGTAATGGCATTTCGGGTTGTTTTCCATCTAAAAGTATTTCATAAATCGGTTTGTTAAGGTATTTTGCGGTAGCATCAACAGCAGCAAGAGATAATGCATATGCAGCAGAACCACCTATATTAGAATAATTTTCTGTGCCGTCTATGTCTCTCAATGTATCTTTAACTGTATAAATATCTGAAGCGTCAATACCAATCAGTTGAACTTTATATTCATTTAAATAATCTACAGTATCTTTGCAATTGGCATTACGAAATGCAACTGCTTCAAATTTACCGACACTAGCACCAGCAGGTGAAGACGCTGTACCAATTATATCAGAAATAAAAATATCAACTTCAATAGTTTCATTACCGCGGCTATTATAAATTAAACGTGATTTTATATCTGTAATTGTTGGTGTCATAAAGAATCGTATTCATGGATAATTTTTAACATGCTAATCTTGGGCGAATTCGTTTTTACGGTGAGCAAGACCTTTATGATATTTTAAGATTTCATCAATTATATTAGCGTTTGATAACAACATACGTCTACAACAATATCGTTCTACACCAAGATCATCTAAAACTTGCTTTGCATTCTCTCCTTTATTCATTCGTGTCTCTAGCTCATCTAGTTTATCAGCGATTAATCCTCCACAACTAAAACATCTAATAGGAATCAGCAATACATTCACCATATAATTACTAACGATACGATTTTTGTTTTCTTGTACGTGCCCCAGTACCACCGAATTTTTTAGATTCAGTACGACGAGAATCACCTGACAAGAGATGTTTATCAAAATTAATTAGGTTACTGCGTAACGCTTTATTGGTTTTAAAGTGAATAACAAGAGCTTTAGATATAGCTATAGCACATGCTTCAGCTTGACCCATGTATCCGCCTCCAGAAACACGTACAGAAATGTCAATAGTATCTCTAGAATTACCAATTATCTCCAATGGAGTTAATATTCGTTCTCTGGCAATAAGTGGATTTAATATTTCAACAGGTTTTTTATTAATAAATATTCGACCTTTACCTTGACTTATAAAAGCTGCAGCCTTGGCCGTTTTTCTAGACGCAGAAATTATTTTAAATTTTTTTGATTTCAATTTAATTCTCCCATCCCATTGTTGATGAACATAATTCACCAATTGTAGTATAATAAGATACTGATTTAGTTGCCTTGGCATTTTTTACTGATATAGATTGAATTTTTTCGTATTTGTCAGGAACTGAGATATAAACTCTTAAACGTTTTTTTGCCTGAATACCTGTAGTTTTTTCTCGGGGAAGCATTCCTCTTATCATTTTTGTAATATAGGTATCAGGGCGCCTAGGATGAAACGGCCCATGTTTAGGATTAATTATGCTTCCAATTTCTAATCGTTTTTTGTTTTCAAAAAATATCGATTTCCTACGACCTGATATTAGAATTTTTTCGGCATTTATAATTACAACTCTTTGTCCATTTAGTAACATCTTAGAGATATTTGAACATAAACGGCCAGCAATATGGCCATCACCATTAATTACAATAGGAGAATTTGCATCAGCCAATTAGCAATCTCACTCCCTTCCCTTCGGGATTATTTTCAACTAATTGTTCAATCAACATAATTTTTCCTCCTGCATTAATAATTTTTTGGTGAGCATTTTCAGAAAAGGCAGTTGCACCAATAGTGATAGGATGATCAATAACACCAGTTCCAAGTACTTTACCAGGTATTGCAACTATGTCATCTTTGTTGGTAATTTTTGATAATTTGCATATATTTATCTCGTGATGTTTATTAAGATGTCTTACTACAGCTTTCCAGATTTTTGAATCAGTTTTACGCATAATTTGTTTAATTGTTATTATACGATTATCATTAAAAACCAATTTTAATTCATTCCCTTAATTGAATTAACAACATCGTTTAGTTTGCGATTAAGAATTTTCATAGATTCCAATATGATTTGATCTGGTGGAAGAGCGCCAGAAGATTCTATTGTTAAAATGAATTCGTCACTATTATCAGTTTCAGTCAAAATTGAAACAGAGGCAGATTGCCATTTTGCATGATCTTGCCCAGTGCCTAATTTAGCATATGCTTCAAGTTTAATTTTTTGACTTGGTGCAAGCTTTACAATCGGTATGTTACCAATTTTTGGTTTAACCAAAGCATCTTCGGAAATTAAATCTCTTGAATACACTGTTTTAACATCATCTGTTGCAATTGCATCTAAAACAAATAATACACGACATTTAGAACATCCTAAATTAGTTTTACAAGAACATTCTTCGGGTATAACATATCCCTCTAAATCAGTAGTTAGAGGAATCAATCCTAACCGGTGAGCAATAATTTCATCATATAATACAGACGAATTATCATGTATTACAACATCATCGATTGCCATAATAGGAACGGCATTAATAGCGAGTCTCCGAATTGAATTTGCATAGGTTCTATCGACTGCATTAAATAGGACTTTAATCCTATTTTCGGAAGATTCTAAAATTTTAATATTAACCAATATGTATCACTTTAATTATCTTCAATTAATTACAGTATTAAAATTAAAACCTTATCATTTTAAGAAAGATTAAGTACATGTAGAAAGAAATATGTATAAAATTGGCTGTTGAATTCAAGTACATAGTAAGAATAATGGGAAAAGACGTTAGTGGTGCTAAAAAAGTCATACAAGCCCTATCCAATATAAAAGGAATTGGAAATAATTTCGCTCATTATATCATTAATTCTTTAGAAATAGACAAAAATTCGAGAATGGGAATGCTTTCTGATGAACAGATAAATATGATAGAAAATGCTCTGAAAGACATTCAAACGTCTAGATTTCCAAGTTTTGATTTCAATCGTTGTAAGAGTATAGAAAGTGGAATAGATTCTCATGTAATGGGAACAGATCTTATAATTGCTACAAAATCAGATATTGATAAAGAAAAAATTACACGAAGTTGGAAAGGTACAAGACATGGATTGAATCTCAAAGTAAGAGGTCAAAGAACAAGATGTACTGGTCGTAGTGGAAGAGTAGTTGGAGTAAGGAAAACTGCACTAAAACCAGGAACGGCAGGGAAACCAGGAACGGCAGGGAAGTAATTTGGGAGATCCTAAAAAATCACGAAAAAGGTCTTCAAGACCTAGAAATCCTTGGCAACGTAATTTATTAAAAGATGAATTGAATTTATTAGGAAGGTATGGGCTACGAAATAAAAGAGAATTACATCGTGCAGCAACTGAATTATCAAGAATAAGAAATCAAGCTCGTCAATTATTAGCAGCACCAACAGAAATTCGGGTTTCACGTGAATTAATATTATTAAATTCTTTAACGAATAAAGGAATTGTATCTGATGGATCTACATTAGATGATATTTTAGCATTAAATGTTTCGAACATTTTAGATCGAAGATTGCAAACAGTTGTATTACGAAAACAACTTGCCAGAACACCACATCAATCACGTCAATTAATTACTCATGGGCATATAATTATTAACGATAGAAAAATAACCATACCAAGTTATGTTGTAAATCAAAATGAAGAAGGGAAAATAAGAAGCATGGTTAAAATAGAAATAGATAAACCGGAAATATCAAAAGATGAAAATATTAAAGAATCTTCAAATATTGAAGAAGAAAAAACAAATGAAGAAAAGAAAGTAACTGTACAAAATATAATTTCAAATAAACAAGAAACTAAATCAAAGACTAAGGAGAGCACAAAGAATGAGTGAGGATAAATCTAGTACAAAATGGGGTGTTGTACATATCTATAGTAGTTATAACAACACAATTGTTCATATGACAGATTTAACAGGTTCCGAAACAGTTGCTATTAGTTCAGGTGGTAGACATGTAAAAGCAGACAGATTCCAATCTTCGCCTTATGCAGCAATGAAATCTGCGCAAGAAGTAACAGAAATAGCTAGGAACAAAGGTATTGTAAATGTCCATATAAAAGTACGTGCAGTTGGAGGAGTTGGTTCCAGAACGCCAGGACCGGGTGCACAAGCCGCAATAAGAGCTATAGCAAGAGCAGGTTTTAGAGTTGGAAAAATAGAAGATGTGACTCCGATTCCACATGATACTACCAGAAAAGCCGGTGGAAGAAGAGGAAGAAGAGCATAGTTTTTATTGAGTAAATCAACTCAAGCATTTAGAGAATTAAAATGTGTGGCATTATAGGATATATTGGAAATAATAATGCATCACCAATATTATTCAAGTCATTAAAAAGAATGGAATATAGAGGATATGATTCTGCAGGTATTGCAACTATTAATAATAATGAATTAATTGTGAAAAAAGATATTGGAAGAATTGATCAAATAAATGAAAAAATAAAATTCGATACCATGAAAGGCAGAATAGGAATTGCACATACTAGATGGGCCACACATGGAGCAGTTGCAATAGAGAATAGTCATCCACATATATCATGTAACGAAGAAATTGCTTTAGTACACAATGGAATTATAGACAATTATAAGCAATTACAAGAGGAACTGTCTACAAAACACAATCTTAAAAGTGAAACTGATACGGAAGTCATTGTGCATTTAATTGAAGAGGAATATGCCAAAAGAAAAGAACCAATTGAGACCTTAAAATATGTTTCAAATAAATTAACTGGTAGTTTTGCACTTGTAGTAATTTTTAAAGATCATGTGAATGAAATATATGGCGTTAGAAAATATGCTCCATTAATTATTGGCAAAGGTAAAAAAGAGAATTTCATAGCAAGTGATGTTATATCATTTATTGATCATACAGATAATGTAATATTTTTAGAAGATAAAGAAATAACTAAAGTCACAACCAACGCTGTAAAAATAATTAATTTTGAAGGAAAAGAAATAAAACGCGAGGAAACTCACGTAGCATGGGAAGCTGCAGATGTATCAAAAGAAGAATTTTCTCATCATACAATAAAAGAAATTCATGAACAGAATTCAACTGTAAGTATGGCACTTAAGCAAAATAAAATAGTATTTAATAATTTTATAAAGGAATTAACTAGTGGAAAGAATATATTCATCACTGGTTCTGGATCGAGTTACCACATAGCCTTAATTTTTAGAAATGTACTTACAAGATTTGCAAGGATTTCTGCCCAAGCATTTTTATCAAGTGAAGCAGATGAATATTCACAATTAATGGATGATAATTCAATATTAATACCAATATCACAAAGCGGGGAAACTGCAGACTTACTTGAAGCAATTCGTAAAGTCAAAAATAAAGGAGTTAAAATTCTATCAATTTACAATACTGCAGGCTCTTCTTTGTCACGACTTAGTGATTTAAGTATGAACTTAAATTGCGGTCCAGAAATTGGAGTTGCAGCAACGAAAAGTTTTACAGCACAGCTAGCTATAATATACAAAATTATTTTTGAATTATGTCAAATAGAAAATGGAGATAAAAAGTTAGAAAGATTAACATCAAATATTAAAGAAGTATTAAACATTGAGAAATCCTTACACCAAATAATTGAATTACTTAATGAATCAAATGATGTATATTTCTTAGGGAGATCGATTCATCATCCAATCGCATTAGAAGGAGCATTAAAGTTAAAAGAGCTTGCATATATACATGCAGAAGGAATGGCCGCAGGTGAACTAAAACACGGCACATTAGCTCTTGTAGAAGAAGGAACACCTGCAATAATAATTAATCCAATAGATGAAACTTACAGAGATACAATTACCAATGCAATAGAAATGAAATCAAGAGGTGCAACGATAATTGGGATATCTTCAGTAAATAATGAAGTTTATGATCACTGGATAAAAATTCCAGAAGTAGATAATATTATATATCCGATAATTGAAATTATTCCTTTACAACTTTTAGCTTACTTTACAGCAATTAGAAGAAAAAATAATCCAGATTATCCAAGAAATCTAGCAAAATCAGTAACTGTCAAATGATAATTAAACTTCAGTCATTTCTGAATCATCAAGTGAAATCGATGTTATACGATTTGCTTCTTTATCATAACAACACAACTTGTCAGTTTCAGTTAGAGTATTATGATGGGTTCCATCACAAAGAGGGTATTTTTTACTTAAACCACACATACAAATTTTGACTTTATCACCTGATTCAGTGGTGTGAATAAAAGGAGCGTTAGAAGAATGCTTAATTAATCTTGCCATGAAGACTGTATAGAATTATTATTAATAAATCCTCCAATTAAAAAAGTATTATCGAGTAACTAGTGGGCGCGCCCGGATTTGAACCGGGGACCTTCGCCATGTAAAGGCGATGTCCTAACCATTCTAGGAATCGTACAGACTCTGGCTAGACGACGCGCCCCATATAATTTTCAGAAGAGCGTTATTTTAAGTATTCATCCTTAAATTATTTTAAAAGTACTGATATAAACATATGTCAAATAACATTATAATAATAGATCCAAGTATAGCTGGAATATCAGGAGATATGCTTCTTAGTGCGTCAGTAGATCTAGGAGCAAATGAAGAATCCACCATACAAACAATACTATCAATCAAAAATTATTTTACAGGTTGTAAAAAACTTGAAGTAAATTTTTCAAATGTAATAAAAAATGGTTTTCGTGCAAAAAAAATCAACATAGAAATAGAAGAAACTACAACAAATTACAATGTTACAACTTTAACAAGAAATTTTAACGAGTGTTTATCTTCAATAAATATTTCATCAAAAGCACGAGAATTTGCAGAAAATTCATTTAGAAAATTGATAGATGTAGAGTCATTAATTCATGGAGTAAAAAATGAAGATGTACATCTACATGAAACCGCTTCTATAGATACTTTTGTAGATATTATTGGAACAGCTTTTGCAATGGATGATTTAAAATTATTTGATATTAGTGAAATCATAACTACACCTGTAGCAATAGGCGGAGGAGATATAAAATTTTCCCATGGTAATTTTACTGCACCAGCACCAGCTGTTTTAGAATTAGCAAAAAAAAATCAACTGTTAATTAAAGGAGGTCCAAGCAATTATGAGGCGGCTACACCAACTGGAATAGCAATGCTTGCGGCATTAACAAATAATAGTCAAGAATCATATCCAGTTATCAAACCAGATTTAATAGGAATCGGTGCTGGAACATATAGTGCAAAAGAATTTCCGAATATTCTACGAATAATAATTGGTGAAAAATCAAAATTAATCCAAGAACAAATAGTTGTGCTAGAAACAAACATAGATGATATAACTGGAGAAGAATTAGCTTATGTAATAGATAAAATTAATGCAGAAGGAGCACTTGATGTTTCAGTATTACCAATATATGGGAAAAAAGGCAGACCAGCATATATTTTACGAGTAATAACTAATCACAATATGAAGGAGTATATTTCAAGTTTAATTATGCAAGAAACCGGAACACTTGGCATCAGAATAATACCAACATCGAGATATATTCAAAATCGTGAAATTATTAATGTTAATATTGAAATAAAGAACAATATTGAAAAACTTGATATTAAAATAGTAAAATCTGAATCAGGGGATATAATTTCTTTCAAACCTGAATTTGAACAAGTGAAAAAACTTGCTTTAGATTATTCAATGAATTTTCGAGAATTAAATCAAGATATTAGAAATCAAATAAAAAAATTATTTAGTTCTTGATGAACGTTTAGCAATAAGTGATGCTAAAACCCCTGCAGCAACACCTGAATCGATATTAACTGTGGCTATTCCTAAAGAACAAGACTGTAACATACTCATAAGAGCTGCAATACCGTCTTTTCCATATCCATAACCAATTGAAGTTGGAACGCCAATCACCGGTATATCAACTAATCCAGCGATAATAGATGGCATTGCGCCCTCTCGACCTGCTATGGCAATGATAACATCTACATCTTCTTTGATAATTATTTGAAGAGAATTGAATAATCGATGTATGCCAGCAATTCCAACATCATACTGAGTAAAAACTCTACATCCTATTTCCTCTAAAATGATTTTAGATTCTTCAGCAACAGGAATATCAGAAGTTCCAGCAGTGATTATAGCAACCTTGCCAAGATTAGAAATTTTTGGTTTTTTTTTCGAGATTACTATCATATTTGCAATTAAATTTTGACGAAGAAATTTTTTAGGAAATGTTTTAGAAAGAGCTTTAATTTGTTGATCATTAACTCTACTAATGATTACATGACCAAAAGCAGAAAACATCTTTTTAGAGATCTTGATTAAATCGTTAGATGATTTACCTTCTGCTAAAATTATTTCAGGGATACCTTTCCTAATAGAACGACCTGTATCAATCTTCGCAATATTATCAATTTCAACTATGGCATTAAATTGAAGAAATTTTTTGGCAGTTTTAGGTGTTATTTCGCCTTTTGCTAATCTGTTTAATATTTCATCGAGATTCATTTTAATAACGAATTACCATTTATGTTACCTGAAGTATAACCAGAAAGTTCAAAAGTAACATATTTAAAACCCATATTTTTAAGTTCGCAATCCACCATATCTAGTAATTTTTCATCAAGTAATAGGTTTCTTTCGTTTGTTCCAACTTCAATTCTCACAATATCGCCATGGTCTCGTACTCGAAGTATTTGTATTCCTGATATTTGTTTTATAAAATTCTCGGCTTTTTCAATTCGATTTAATTTTTTAAAAGTAATAATTTCTCCATGCGCTATACGTGAAGAAAGACAAGGAGAAGATGGTTTATCGGCTGTAGGTAAATTAAATGATCTAGACATTTCACGGATTTCTGCTTTGGTTATTTTCAATTCAACAAAGGGTCTTTGGATTCCATATAAATCACCAGCTTTTGTTCCTGGTCGATAGTCAGATAAATCATCACTATTAGTTCCATCTACTATAGTTTCAATACCTTCTTGTTTTGCAAGAGTTTTAATAGCCAGAAATAATTCTTCCTTACAAAAGTAACATCTATTTTCTGGATTAGTAAAATAATCAGGATTATCAATTTCAAAGGTATTAATTATAATATGCCGAATCCCAATCGAGCGAGCTAATTCTTTTGCGTCTGCAAGATCTTTTCTAGCAATGCTTGGAGAATCAGAAGTTATAGCAATGGCTTTGGAACCGAGAGTTAAATATGCAATTTGGGCTAATAATGAGCTATCTACTCCGCCTGAATAAGCAACCATTACATTATCTCTAATATTAAACCATTTTTTCAATTCTTTTAATTTTATATCCACAATACTTTGCATTTTCTTCACTTCAGTATGACTTATCAATTAATTAAAATGTATAAAATATTTATTATTTTGGTCGAATTAAACCAGTTTCAGTCAATATAAGATCCATTGGTACATCACTGGTCTTGTTATCTATTTTTGATAGTTGAAAATCGAAAGCTAATCCAATTTTATACAATTCATTTTTATCTTTTAAAAACGAATCATAATATCCATAACCAAAACCGAGTCTATTACCTGAATAATCGAATGCTATTCCAGGCACAATTATCAATTTAAAAGTGTATTCAGAAAGCAAAGATCTTTGTATTAATGATGGTTCGAGTATATTAAAAGCGCCTTTTTCTAAGTCATGTCGACTACTAATTTTATAAAAAGTCATTGTGTTTTGAGATTGATTAATTTTTGGTAAAAAAACGTCTTTGCCAAGATTAATAGAATAATCAATCATGGAATCAGTAGATACTTCATTATGAAATGAAGAATAAAATGCGACTTGTTTTGATTCTTGGAATTTTGGTAGTGAAAAAAGTCTATTAGCAATAATTTTTGATTTATTTTTAATCGTTTCATCTGATTGTAGTGAACGAAGTTTTTTGATTCGTATACGAAGTTTGTTCCTACTTTCAGTCATATTATAATATCAAGTTATAAACTATATATGATAACTATTGACCATCTGCCTTTTTCTTCACAACTTTCTTCTTTGGAGCTGTCTTATTTTTGAGCCAAGTTATTAATTCTGTTTCATTATCATCATTGGAATTATCTAGTACTGGAATGCTAGTGTTTTCTAGCTTTAAACGAATCACTGGAGCTGCGGGATCAATTTTTAGCATTTCAGCATATTCGATTTCAACCCATACAATTCCATCGATAAATTGTTCAACAAGATTTTCAGATAAAAAAGCAGATGCAGGATAAGTTAATCGGTAAGCTAGTCCATCTATCCATTTTAGATATGGATGTGACATTGGATTGCCCTCTATGACGGTTCTTCTAGCAAGTTCATCCGTAGAACTGTATTTAATAGTTTTATAAACTACATATTTTTTTAATGGACTATAACTAATTTTTATTGTCATATAACTTCACTATGTGTAATTAGAAATACTACTTAAATGAATAGTGTTAGTGCTTCGGGTTCACTGGCCCAAGATAAGAATGTAGATGCTCCTACAATATCATCTACTTCAGGTATAAGGCCTTCCTCCTTAATATTCATAAACCCCATAGTTGGAGAACATGCATGAAATTTAACTCCACTATCTTTCCATTTTAATCATTTCATAAACATCAGGCCAAAATTTTTTATATTTCAGTATAAGAACTAACATTATAATCATGAAAATTGCTCCATCATTATTGGCGTCAAAACCAGAAAAATACGTCGAAGATGTCAAAATTTTAGAGAAAGCTAATGTTGAATGGTTTCACATTGACATGTTAGATGGAACTTTTACTGATACATACGCTTTTCCTGTAGAACATCTTCAAATGATTAACGAAGCATCAGATTTTCCCATGGATGTACATCTAATGACAAACCATGCGATTGAAGTGCTTCCAAAGTTCATTGATGCAGGAGGAGATATGCTAACTGCGCATATAGAAGCTGTAAATCCTAGAAAGTATATCGACATAGTGAAAAAGCATGATAAAATGGTCGGTCTTGCAGTAAATCCCGACACACCATTATCATCCATTGTAGATTATATTGGAGAATTAGATCGAATATTAATTATGACAGTAGTACCTGGTAAAACTGGTCAATCATTTATCGAAGCTCCATTATCAAAGGTAAGAGAGGCACGAGCAATTATTGATAAACATAACTATAATGTAGAATTATGCGTAGATGGTGGAATCAATGAAAAAACAGCACAATTAGCTGTAGATGCCGGAGTCGATGTCATGGTATCTGGTGCGGGAATTTTGTATAAAGACGATATGATAAAAGCAGTAGAAGAGTTACGAGCACTTGCTTCGGAATAATAAAAATCTATTTATTTAATAGCTTAAGGCTTGTACTTACTATATTTTTAACATTAAATTCAAATTCTTCCATCAATACATTTCCAGGGGCGGATGCTCCAAAGGTTTTCATTCCGATTGAAATACCTTCTAATCCAACGTATTTTTCCCAGCCGAAAGTACTAGCAGCTTCAACTGAAATTCGTTTTTTGATAGCTAATGGTAAAACTTGTTCTTTATAATCTAATGATTGTTTCTCAAACAATTCCCAACTAGGCATACTGACTACCCTAGAATTAATGCCTTGGTTTTTTAATTCTTCATGAGATTCTATCGCTAAATGTAATTCAGAACCAGTAGCAATTATAATTATATCTGGTGAATTCTCTGAATCCATAATTACATATGCACCTTTTTGCAAGTTTTCTGGTGAAGCCATTTCATTTTTATTCGATTCTCTATCCAAAACAGGAAGTTTTTGTCTAGTAAGTATCAATGCAGTTGGCCCACTTGTAATTTGTAATGCAGTTTTCCATGCAACAACTGTTTCGTTAGCATCTCCAGGTCTTATTACAGTAAGATTTGGAACAGCGCGTAAATTCGCTACTTGTTCAATTGGCTGATGTGTAGGTCCATCTTCACCTAATCCAATACTATCATGGGTATATACAAAAATGACCTGCAAGCCCATAATCGATGCCAAACGTATTGATCCTCTCATATAATCCGAAAAGATTAGAAATGTGCTTCCAAAAGGAATTACTCCTCCGTATGCAGCCATTCCGTATACAATTGCCCCCATTGCATGTTCTCTGACCCCAAAATGAATATTACGTCCATGTGGCGCATCTGGTAAAGAATCAACAGATGTCTTAATGCGAACATTTGTGGAATCCATTAAATCTGCAGAACCGCCAATAATTGCAGGAATATTGTCAGCTAATATATTTAGTGTTTTTCCTGATGCCTGTCTTGTTGCAAGAGATTCGTCTTTATTAAATGTTGGAAGGTTCTTGTCCCAATCATGTGGAAGATTACCCTTCATTACATTTTCAAATTCTGACGCTAATTCGTTGTTAATATTATTATATGACTCGTAGATTTGTTGCCAATTTGATTCATATTCTTTTCCTTTAGAAATCGTTTTTTGAAATTCCTTTTTCACTTCATCAGGGATATAAAATGTTGGTTCTAATGGCCAACCGAGATTTTCTTTAGTTAATTTAGTTTCTTCAGGTCCCAGTGGTGCACCATGTGCAGCTTCACTATCTTGTTTATTTGGGCTACCAAAACCTATATGTGTTCGTGCAATAATTAGAGATGGTTTTTCTAATTGTTCTTGGCTGTTTTTTATAACTTCACTAAAGCTTTGTAAATTATTTCCATCAATATTTTGAACGAACCATCCATGAGCCTCGAATCTCTTTTTTATATCTTCTGATGTTGTAAGAGAAGTATCCCCATCAATACTAATACGATTATCTAAATAGACATATATCAAATTATTAAATTTCTGATGTCCTGCAATTGCAGCAGCTTCAGAGGATATACCTTCCATTAAATCTCCATCACTACAAAATACGTAAATTTTATGATCAAGAATCTTATGTTCAGATGTATTAAATATATTAGCCAAATATCTCTGTGCAAATGCCATTCCTACACCCGCACTAAATCCCTGACCCAATGGACCTGTTGTAGTTTCTATTCCAGGAGTTTCTCCATATTCTGGATGTCCTGGAGCTTTACTTCCGAGTTGTCTAAAATTTCTTATGTCATCTAAAGAAAGATCATATCCACAAAGATGCAATAACGAATAGAGCATCATTGAACCGTGACCTGAAGATAAAATAAAACGATCACGATTGATCCACTTTGGATTACTTGGATTGTGTTTCAATATCTGTGTAAATAATTTGTATCCCATTGCAGCTGCTTCCATTGGTAAACCAGGATGTCCAGATTTAGCTGCTTCTACTGCATCAACTGCAAGAAACCTTATAGTATTAATACATAATTTATCGATTTCAGTTTGTTTCATTTTGTTCACGAATTATAATAATTATTGAATTTTAGCAATATATAAATCACAAAGGAAAGATTTTTTATATGTGTATTCTAAAATTACTATAGAATGAAATTTTTCCTAGATACAGCAAATATTGAACAAATAAAAGAGGCTAAAGATATGGGAATGTTAGACGGCGTTACAACTAATCCATCACTAGTTTTAAAAGAGAATAAATCTGAACATGAATTATATTCAGAAATTATAGAAATATGCAAGGGAAAACCAGTTAGTTTAGAAACTACTTCAAATGACACTGACATTATTGTTAAACAAGGTCAAGAATTCGTAAACACATATGGAAAAGATGTTTATGTAAAAGTTGCAAATACAAAAGAGGGGTTAAAGGCAGTTAGGATATTGTTTGATTCAGGAATCAACTGCAATGTTACACTTACATTTTCAGCTTCTCAATATCTTCTTGCTGCAAAAGCAGGTGCAAGAGTTGTTAGTCCTTTTATTGGAAGGTTAGATGACATAAGTTTGGATGGAATGACATTAATACAAGACATAGAAAAGATACGACGAAATTACAAATTTGAAAATCAAGCAGAAACTTTGGTGTCAAGCATTAGACATCCAATACATGTAGTTCAAGCTGCAGTAATGGGTGCACCACTAGCAACAATGCCCTTCAAAGTACTAAACATGTTATTTAAACATCCATTAACTGATAGTGGATTTACCACATTCATGAAGGATTACGAATCAGTCAATAAATAGATATGAAAGTTCTAGTAACTGGAACCGGTGGAATGGGTGCACACATTTCCAAGGTTTTAGTAGATAATAACGTAAACTGCTCATTATATGGTACATGTCGTCAAACTGATGCCATTTCTAAAATTGTTGATATAAACAAAATCGAGATGCATAAAGGTGACATATTAGATCATATAAGATTAGAAACGGTCATCAAGGAAAATAATATCGACCATATTATACATACTGCGGGTCCGCGTGCAACTCAGTGCAGAAAGCATGATTATACTAATGATTCTGATAATGGAATTCGTGTTCATACGATGGGGACTTCAAATGTTTTAGAAGCATCACGAAAATTAAATATTAAACGAGTAATCTATACAAGTACTGGTTCTGTTTATCTGGCTAATAAAATTCATCCACCAGATGGTACATTTATCAAAGAAACGGATTCAGTGGTGCCTTTCAATAGTGAGGATATATATGCATCTGGAAAAGTTGCGTGTGAATATCAAGGATTTAATTATGCAAAGGCTTATGGAATAGAATTTGTCTCAATTAGAATGGCTCATGTTTATGGACCCTGGCCAGGAGATATGGGAAGAGGTCGTGTAGTTGGTGAAATGGTCGAGGCATTTTTGAACAATAAAGAAATTACTGTTGAAGAACAAGTAGCGCAATGGACTTATCTTTATGATTTAGCAGAAGAACACTATGTTGCACTTACTTCACCTAATCTTAAATATGAAATTTTTAATGCGGGTTCAGGAACCATTTCAGGATTATCGGATGTAAAAAATATTCTTGCAAAGAAAGGCGATATTAATAAGATTCATGTCGATGTATCTAAAACAGGGTCAAAAAAATTTCCATTTGATATGAATAAAGCTGCTAATAAACTGAACTTTAAACCTAAATATACTCTTGAGAATGGTGTAGAAGATCTCATTAAATGGTATTCTAATAGGTTGTAGTTATCAGAAAATAAAATCACTAAACGTATAAATATTGCAAAAAAAAAAATTTATTGATTAATATGCCAGAAATAAAAA
>Ga0208113_1000126_pt1 | contig 35975 bp, 43 predicted proteins | sample Knorr_S7_td_NADW_FD_185598 | JGI IMG/M metagenome (GOLD analysis project Ga0208113, IMG submission 185598) | Marine microbial communities from Southern Atlantic Ocean transect - Knorr_S7_td_NADW_ad_2505m_LV_A (SPAdes) (version 2) | ecosystem: Environmental > Aquatic > Marine > Oceanic | place...
AATGCATGCTTATTGGCTTTTTAATTACTTGTTTAACTTTAGACACTAAATCATACATTGTTGTTGGATTCATTATTCCTACTGTATCTGCTATATCTATCCTGTCTGCTCCGACATCACTCACTTCTTGAAAAACTTTAATCAAAAAATCTGGATCTGATCTACAAGCATCTTCCGCCGAAAATTCCACTGGTATGCCTCTATCCTTGACGATTTTTACCATATCTCTAGCGGTTCTTATAACTTGTTCTCTGTCCATTTTCAATTTATATTTCATGTGGATGTCTGACGTAGCTATAAATACGTGTACCAAATCTACATTACAATTTAATGCTATTTCAATATCCCTTGATTCTGCTCTTGCCAATCCACATATTTCGCTCTTTAATCCTAATTCTGATATATTTTTAACAGCTTCTGCTTCTCCTTTTGAAGTTATTGGAAAACCTGCTTCAATAGTATCGACTCCTAGTTTATCCAATTGAATTGCGATTTGTATTTTCTCTTCTGGTGTAAGACTAATTCCAGGAGTTTGTTCTCCGTCTCGAAGAGTAGTATCGAATATTTTAATAATCTCAGAATTAGACAAAGTCATTATTCGCCTCTTTCAATTGCGGTTACTCCTGTTCTAGCTATTTCTACTTTTCCATATTTCTTAATACTGTTAATAAAATCAATTATTTTTTCTGGTGTCCCTGTAATTTCAATAACTATTGACTTCATTGATTCGTCAATAATTGTTCCTATATTCGCAATATCTCTAATCTCTGGAATCAATTTTGGATCATTAACATATATTTTGATTAATGCTAATTCTTTTTTTATTATTCTATTTACATCGAGGATTTTTACTTCTACTACATCGGTTTGTTTATTCATAACACTTACTAATTGATTAATTGCTGATTCTTCAGCATCTACTACAAATGTCATTCTTGACATTGAACTATCGTTTAGTTCTCCCACTGATATGCTTCTGATATTATATCCTCTTTGCCTGAATACATTTACGGCTCTATAAAGAACTCCTGGTTTATTTTCTACAACGGTTGAAATTAAAAATTCATTTTTCATTTTTTTAGATTCACCAGTGAATTGATATACAAATATTTTAAATTTAGAATGCAATAAAACATATTATTCACCAAAAAGCGTTATTCGGTGTATTGGTTTATAGATTAAGTAAGAGACTAGGCAGAGTCTCCAAATTTAATATTGATAGCAATTTACTATTAACGCTCACACTTTTACCAACATTAATACAATTAATAAATCTTCCTACAGTATAATATAGTTATTTTATTAATATTGAAATTTTCTTTCATTTATTAAGTTAAATTTATTTTATATAATTTCTATTCTATTGTTGTTTTATGAATGGTTCTGATATAGTTAAAATATATTATAGTCTGAATAATTATGCTTTTTATTGGTCATTCCCAGAACTAGTTGCAATTAAAAATGGTTATTATATAGATCAAGGACTCGAACTTAATCTTAATGATATAACTCCTGTAGAAAAAATTTCAAATAAAAGTCGGTTGTATGGAAATCTTCAACAAAATAAATTATCTGATTTTTATCACGCCGCAGAATATGTTTCAATATCACGCGTTATTGAATCTGAAGGGGCTTCTAAAATTATTGCACTTTCTCCATGGACTGAATTTGGTATTAATGGAAGTTTTGCTTTATTTACAAAAATGAATTCAATTGTTAATGATTCTCATGATTTGTTTGATAAAAAGATAGCAATTGAATCTGGTACTGGTTCATATTATCGCACAATTGCTGAACTTGAAGAATTATTTCCAATTAAAGAAGACAATCTGGTGAAAATGGGTGATCCTCATGAACGTTTATTAGCAGTTTTGAATAGTGATGTTTTTGCATCTAGTATTATGGGAATTTATGTTGATATTGCTAATATACTTGGTTTAAAAAAAATAATGAATTATTCTGGAAGGACTGGAACATTAATGGTGGGACGATCTGATATTGATGCTCAGATTATTGATTCATTTATTAAAGGTACGAATCGTGCTATAACCGAAATTAACCATAGATCAGAAACATTCAAGGAATTGTGGTTCTCAAAAATTGAATTTATTATTAAAAATGCATTTCCTGTTCATTTACAAGGGATTATTCTTGAACATAAAGACGATATTGCTATTCCGAAATGGGAACCTTGGCAAAAATATCCAAAAATTCAATTTGAAGAGAATTATAGTTGGCTAGTTGATAAAAATCTCGTAAAGTCTGGTTATAGTTATGATCAGCTTGTCTATTCGTCTATTTTTTGATAACTATTCGTTTATTTCCTAGCACTTCTTTCCCGTAAGGGCATATGTTGTTTAACATACAGTTATTACAATCGGGTTTTTTTGCCTTACAAATAGTTCTTCCATGAAGAATAAATAAAATTGAAATTCTGCCCCGGAATTCTTCTGGAATTACTTTTAGTAAATCTATTTCGATTTTCTTTGGATTGATATTTCTTGTCAGATTTAATCTTTTACTTACTCTAGCTACATGAGTATCTACTGCAATTCCTTCATTTTTTTTAAATACAATAGATAATACAATATTTGCTGTTTTTCTTCCAACTCCATCAAGTTTTAATAAGTCTTGCATATTATCTGGAATTTTTCCATTATGCTTTTCAATTATTCTATTAGAGGTGTTTACTATTCTACGTGCTTTTAATTTATAATAACCCGTCGATTTGATAAGTTTTTTTACATTATTGATATCTGCTTCAGCTAAATCTTTAACAACTGGATATTGTTTAAACAGATTTACAGTTGTTTTATTTACAATTTTGTCAGTACATTGTGCAGACAGTATCGTTGCAATAAGAAGTTGAAATGGTGAATTATAAATTAGTTCAGTGTTTATATCTCGATAAGATTCATCTAATTTCTTTATTATATGATTAATAGATTCATTCATGATGGATTTTTGTACAATTTTTTTAGACGTATAGTTACGTAAACTCTATATTTAAGTTAATTTATTTTTGATTTAAATAATAATATACAAATATTTGTTTTTTTATTAGTATGCATGGTTGTACGTAAAAAATCACATAAATTAACCAAACGTAAAACCTCTAGAAAATCAACTACACGTAAATCTTCCAAGAAACAAACTAAAACTTCACAAAAACCAAAATTCAGTATGCTTATCAAACAAAGTCAACGCAATAGTGCCGATTTCAAGATCTTTGTATTGCGTAATGATAAAGTTGCTGGCGAATTAAAAAACATCCGTTCAAGTCAGGTTGTTGGAAAAGCTGTCAAAATACTTAATTATGCAAAACGGAAAAAAATTAATTTAGTTAAGGCTTGGGACGCTGTAGCGTAATAAGCATTAAACTCGCATTAAGAAGTGTTTATTCAGGTTTTACTATTGATTTTTTGATAATTAAACCATACAAACTGCGCCTTCAGATGCTGATGATACCAATTTAGCATATTTTGACAATACTCCCCATTTATATCTGGGTTCTGGCAATATCCAATTTTCAGTTCTTTTTTCAATCTCTTCATCAGTAAGATTTACATTAATTATTTGATTAATTGCATCTATTGTAATCTTATCTCCATTTTTTATTATTGCAATTGGTCCTCCAGCTGCAGCTTCAGGTGAGACATGACCTACCATTAACCCATGAGTGGCACCTGAAAAACGCCCATCTGTTATTAATCCTACTTTTTCTCCAAGTCCTTGCCCATACAGTGCTGCTGTCACACCTAACATTTCTCGCATACCTGGTCCTCCTTTTGGCCCTTCGTATCGTATTACTACTATGTCTCCTTCAGCAATCTTATTTTTAGAAACATCTATGAATGCATTTTCTTCTCCATTGTATATTCTTGCATTTCCAGTAATTTGTAAATTCTTTACACCTGCAATTTTTATTACTGCTCCTTCTGGAGCTAAGTTTCCACGTAATATAGTTAATGTTCCTGATTCTCTAATTGGCGAAGTAATTTCCTTTACTATGTTATTTGGTTTTATAATATTAAATTCTCTTAAATTTTCATCCATTGTTTTTCCAGTTACTGTTAAGACTTCTCCATTCATTAGATTTGCATTCAATAATTTTTTCATTATAAGTGGAACTCCTCCAACTTTGTGAAGATCTAACATTATATATTTTCCTCCTGGTCTCATGTCTGCTATATGCGGTACTTTTTTTCTTATTCGCTCAAAATCATCTATTGATAACTTTACTCTTGCTTCTTTTGCCATTGCTAAAAGATGTAATACTCCATTAGTTGATCCCCCCATAGCTTGTAACACTACAATAGCATTTTCAAACGCTTCAAAAGTGAGAATGTCCCTTGGTCGAATATTTAATTCTAATAATTTCATTAATGCGGAACCAGTACTCTTGCATATATCGTTTCTATTTTTGTCTATTGCTGGTGGTGATGCACTTCCAGGTAGTGCAATTCCAATTGCTTCACTAATAGACGACATTGTATTTGCTGTATATAATCCCCCACAGGATCCAGCTCCAGGACATGCATTATCTTCTATTTCTTTGAGTTGTTCTGTTGTGATTTTTCCTGCTAAATGACTTCCAACTGCTTCAAACACATCTTGAATTGTAATATCTTTTCCCGCTACATTTCCAGGCATGATTGTACCTCCGTAAACAAATATTCCTGGTAAATTCAACCGCGCTAATGCCATTATTGATCCTGGCAAGCTTTTATCACATCCTGCTATTGTTAACACTCCGTCGTATCTATGCGCATGAATCATTAATTCGATTGAATCAGCTATTATTTCTCTACTAACTAATGAAGCACGCATTCCTTCATGACCCATTGCTATCCCATCACTTACTGAAATTGAAATAAATTCTCTTGGCGTCCCTCCTGCAACTGAAATTCCTTCAGATGCTTTATGTGCTAATTTATCTAAATGCATGTTACATGGAGTAGCTTCATTCCAAGTACTCGACACTCCTATTAGTGGCTTTCCAAGATCTGTATCATTTAATCCCATTGCTTTCATCATAGCTCTTGCAGGAGCTCTTTCAGGACCTTCTGTTACTTCTTGACTTCGTATTTTTAATTTATTTTTCATTATTAACGTAATAACCAATAATCTGATATTTTTGCCTTTACAATAACCTAAATATCACACTACATTTGTAAATTATAATACTTGACAAAACATAATCTTAAACGTTTAACTCGTGAAATTGAAGTTAAGGGCCATCTTATTGATTCTATGATTCTTACAAAAATTTTTGACCGTGTAATGGATCTCAAAGGAGATTTCGTGGTTAAAGATTTTCGCATAGGTCGTGGAAAAAAAGATCACAGTTATGCTAAATTGGCAATCACTGGTAGAAATAAATCACACTTAGATAAAATGCTTCAAGAAATATATCGTGCAGGTGGTGTTGCAGTTGAATTGCAAAATGTTGAGTGTGTTAAAGTGAAAAAAGATTTTGTTCTACCTGATAACTTCTACTCCACTACGAATAATCCTACGTTCGTCTATTCAAATAAAAAATGGATTAAAGTTAAGAATCAGATGATGGATAAAGCTATAGTTATAGATGTAAAAAAACAAACTGCAACTTGTAGGATGTTGCGTAATGTTCAAAAAGATGATTATGTCGTTGTTGGCGAAGACGGGATTAAAATTATTCCTCCTGAGAGGCCTAGAGAAGGCCTTGACGCATTTCAATTCATGAGTAGTCATACTTCGACTGAGAAACCAATTCAATCACTTTCATTGAAAATTGCAAAAGATCTTATATCTATTCGAAACAAAAATGGCAAAATCATTGTAGTTGGAGGTCCTGCTATTGTACATACTGGTGCAGTTGGCCCCCTTTCTGAGTTAATTAAATTAGGATTTGTTCAGGGATTGTTGGCTGGTAATGCTTTACTAATTCATGATGTGGAGAACTCATTACTTCATACATCACTTGGAGTAGATATTGAAAAAGGCTCATTTACTAGTATGGGGCATAGAAATCATATTATTGCAGTTAATGAATTATTTAAGGCCGGATCAGTGAAAAAGATAGTTAATTCAGGAAAAATTAAATCCGGCATTTTTTATGAATGTATAAAAAACAACATTCCTTTTGTTTTGGCCGGTTCTATTCGTGATGATGGTCCTGCTCCTGACGTGATTATTGATGTGGTTGAAGCACAAAAGAAATACCAAACAATTCTCGCAAATGCTGATCTTGTTATAATGCTTTCTACGATGTTGCATTCTATAGCGGTCGGTAACATGATTCCATCTACTGTCAAAGTGGTTGCAATTGACATTAACCCATCGGCAGTTACAAAATTATTAGATAGAGGAACTGGTCAGGCCATTGGAGTAGTTTCAGATGTAGGTTCATTTCTTCCAATTTTATTGCAGAATGTTAAACGTTTACAACAATCTCTAAAATAACTTTCATAATATAGAAATATTCTAAAATGACTGCTGACATGGATAATAATCCTTATTCAAAACAAGTGCTTGTATTATCTTTTGCGATTGCAAATATGACATTTGGTTTTGGAATTTTTTTCCCATATCTTCCATTGTTTGCAGAATCACTTGGGGCCAGTTTGGGATTGCAAATTGCTTTACTTACAACTGGATTTATGGCTGCTCGAACTCTAACAGCTCTACCATTTGGTTCTATTTCTGATAGTATTGGACGAAAGAATGCTATTGTTGTTGGTTTGTTTGCATATGGTATTATTACTTTATTGTTTTATCTCTCACAAGATTGGACTCATATTTTGATATTGCGTTCTTTACAAGGAATTACTGCTGGATTGATTTGGCCATCTTCTCGTGCTATGATTTATGATTTAGTTGGACCTGGGGCAAGAGGAAGAGCAATTTCTGTTTTGAACATATTTGCTAGTGTTGGCATGGCATTAGGTCCTATCTTTGGAATGTTTTTGCTTTTCTATTTTCAATCTAATTTTTCATTAAATGACGTTGATGCCTTTCGAGTTCCATTTCTATTTGCTGGAACTTTTGGTTTGCTCTCATCGATATTTGCTTTTTTTACATTATCTTCTAACTCTGTTTCATATCCAAGAATTCGTTTTTTTAAGATGATTGATAATTTAGATTCTCAATACGTTAATACATTTTATAGCTCACTTTTAATGAATTTTTCACATGGATTTGCTTTTGGAATGTTTAGACCTGTTCTTGTATTATATATATATCAAGTTCTTGGATATTCGCTCCTAGAAACTGCCAGTATATCTGCTATATCATTCTCTTTAGGCGCTATTTCTAATTCATTAGGCCAAATTATTGGTGGTAGACTTGCAGATATTACGAATAGAAAATTAATTATCTCTTTTGCAGTAATAATTGGACAAATTGCAACTTTCTCATTCCTATTCGTTAATGATATTACACAGTTGTACATTGTTGTTATTTGTAGATTTTTTATGAATGGACTATTTGTTCCATCATTAGCTTCTTTAGAAGGTGATATAATTCCTGTTAATCAACGTGGTCAATTATCTGGCCTTGTTGAGGGTGTTAGAGGAATGGGTTCTGCTATTGGCCCATTGGTATGCCTTGGATTTTATGATTATGTTTGGTATGGCTCTCCTTTTGTTATATCTCCTTTACTTTTTATTCTTTGTTGGTTTATTTATTATATTAATTTCAAAGACCCTTCCAAGAAAGTAGAAGGACCTAAAGAAGATAAACCATTAGATAATATTCCTAAATTGATAGAAGAATGAAAAAAGTTTAATGCTACTTCAATTAATGTATATTATTGCCGAAGTCATATGAAGATTCTTTTATAAAAGTTGCAGGTCTAATTGGTGGTCCAGATTATATTGTAATTGCTAAAACTCTTTCAAGGGCTGAGAATTCTACCGACGAAGAAATTGCTATTCTTACTGATTTAAAAATTAATGTTGTGAGGAAATGTCTTTATGACCTTTTTGGCAGATCATTAATTACAGGTATTCGTGTAAGAGATCTTAAACGTGGATGGTTTGTTTACCGATGGAAAGCACAACATGACCAAGTTGAACCTTTCGTTGAAAGACAAAAAAATAAAGCAGCATTGCGTTTAAAACAAAGATTGAATTATGAATCAGTTAATGAATTCTACCATTGTGGAAATTTAACTTGTATAAAATATACATTTAATTCTGCTGTTCAAGTTGGGTTTAAATGCCAAGTTTGTAATTTAACTCTCAATTTATATGATAATGCTAAATTAAAAAAAGCCTTAGATTGGAAAATGAATGAGATTATTACTGAAGATAATGTCGATTAGTTGTTTTTTTTTATTTAATGCCCAATTTCTATAACCTTATAGGTAGGATTAACGACTTTTTTTTTTAGAATTATTTAGCGAGGTGGGGAAGTCAGGTTTATCCCGGCGGGCTCATAAACTAATTGAGATACCCGCAGATCGGTGTCTGCATTTGAGAATTTCAAATGTAGCCGAAAGTTCAAATCCACTCCTCGCTATCTTTCTCTGATTTTTAATATATCTATGCTCTTTATCATATCTAAAATACCTTGAACCAAACTCCTTTTGGTTTATTTTTCATTTTGTGGTTTTCTTTTCCATATCGGTTAATTGGTTTTGTTAAATGACGTTGCGATGAAGGAATAGGAAGGTATAATCCTAATTTTATTTCTCTTTTTATTGTCTTTTTTTTAGATTCTTTCATTCTTATACTGCATTTTTTACATTTGAATCCTTTTTCATATCCAATTGATTTCATTGTTTTTTGACATTTTTTACATATGGGATTTTTAATTATTATTTTTTGAACCAAATTATTGATTTTTATATATTCTGCGTTCAATATTCTCTTGTATTTTTTTGATTTTCTCCTAATTCCTCCACCTACTTCTACTGAATCTCCTTTTTCTAATTTTCTAGCTGCTTTTTTTAACGCTATTGATGGAGCATATATTGCACAATTTATAATTCTATTTTTCGATTTTATTTCTAAAAATACATGACCTCCTCTTTTCGTAACTGGTTTTTTGTTAATTATTCCATTAGTATATCCTGATTGAAAACTTTTTAATTGGTTTAAATCTAACTCTTTTTTCAAATGTTCATTAGTTCCCTGATTCGTTCTAAATATTGCAAATCTCTCTATTGGTTCATAAAGCTCTAACATTGTCATTGCTTTGTATAAACCATTTGAATTATTTCCTCTAATTGCAAAGCATATTGGATCTTTTCCATGCGGTGTAATTAATATTCGATAATTGTTATAATCTATATTATTGAATGTTGATAGCTCAGTGCAATTATCCATTTTAATTACAGAAGTTAAACTTACACCTCTTTCTCCATTATTATTTTTTCTATATCCGATTAATTCATAAGTATGATCTGATAAAAGTGTATTTCCAATTGCAGCTAATGCACCAATTAATCCTCTTTTTGTTCCTTGACCAAAATACTCTATTTCATGTGAATTTATAATTTGTTTTAATTCTGACATCTTTACAGATTCATATAGGCATTTCGTTGCAAATTTTTTTATTTCATCTGGGACCTGTTCAGAACAAAGCATAATTAAGCCAGAATTAGCTTTTCCTTTTTTACTTTCCGAGTATTTAATTAAATTATTTTTTGCAATTTTGAATATTTTATTTGGATTATTTGTTTTTAATCTCAAACATAGTGCTGCATTTCCCCTTGTTTTCCATGGTATGTTGGGATTTAATCTAATAAGATTTGGATAATCTAGCATTTCTATTTCTTCTTTTAATAATTTTTGTAGAATTATGGTTGTTAGATATGTTGTGCACATGCCTTCCTCCGAATCTGTATCATCCAAGCCTAAATGAACACTAAACAAAATCTATCAAATTCTTTTAAGATTTAATAATAGGTATAGTTTCAGTTGAAAGTACGTTTTTATTATTTCTAATTTTCTTTAGCGAATTATTTAATTTTTGTATATTGGAAGCATTTAGAATGCTGATTAAATTGTAAAATCCATAGACTAGATATGGCAATGTGACATTTTGATTTTTTTTGATTTCATTAAAACCGTTTTTTTCTTTACCCGGATTTGCGTTAATTAGAATGTATACAATTGGCATTTTGTGAATAAAAACAAGTATTTATTTTATAAAACAATTTGGTTTTTATCTAGGATTATCTGATACTATCTAACATTTGATTTAAAATGGATAAGATTTCGTTTATTCTTTTTTCTACATCTTTTTGCAGTTGATTGATTCTTTTTTCAAAGTCATTTTTATTAATATTTTCATGGTTTAATTGTTCATATGATTTTGTGATTTGAAATATATCTCTTTCTAATGACTGTTCCAATTGATTTATTTTATTTATCTTTTCTTTTTGTGTATTATCTAAATCTGATATTTCTCGTTTTAATTGCCCCAATATATTTGCATATCTATTTTTAATTGAGGTTAGTTCATTTTTTATATTACTAAGATATTCTTGTTGAACCTTCTCTGAACCTAAATTTATTAATCTACTAAAAATATTTTTTTCGTATGTGATTTTTTCACTATATTTTGCCAATAGTTCTCTTGTTTTTTTAACTATTTCTTTTTCTTCTTCTTCTTTAGGTTTTTCTTTATAGATCGATAAACCTAAAAATATTGTAATAAATATTAATGAACTTATGGGTATTATGCTCATACTTGCCCATGATAAAGTTGGTGTAATTTCAATTGTGATATTTTTTCCAGATAATTGTTCACGATCTTTAAATTCAGTTATCATGGATTTTGTCTTTATTGAAAAGGAATCTGGACTATTTATAACGATACTATATTTGTCACTAATTGTAAATAATGGTGATTCAATTGGAATTGTTACAGTTATTGAATTGAAATTATGATTTATGTACGCTTCAGGCAACGCATATACAAAAGTTATATCTGCAGATTGTCCTTCTGGAATTCCCACTCTCAAAATTTCCACAATATTTAATCTGTTCTGTGGTGGACTCAATAATATTACTAATTTTTTTTCATTTAATGCAGGTTCTCTATTTGGCATTGTTGTAATTGTTTTTGCTAATGGAACCCCATTTTCGTCTACTTCAGGTCCAATTAAATTTACTTGAATATATTTAAGATCATAAAACCCTTTGTTGATTATTTTTAAATTTTCTTTTATCATAATCTTACCATTTTTTGTAATGAATATTTCTCTTACAATTTCTTCTACTTCGACTTTTGAAAATGCATTAGAACCTTCAGTTTCAGTTAAGAAGAAATATTCGAATTTTTGGCCAAACATTGGCTTGATATCTACATGTATTGCGGTAACGACATCATAAATTTGAAAGTTCGTACGTGTATAATGAGCTGAAATATTAGCATATGTTGCAGTCTCAGGAACACTCATTTCAAAGTTTAGTTGTTGTAATTGAAAATTTGTGGTTGTGATTTCAGGGATTAAGACTTTATACAACCCTTTTTTTTCAGTTAACTCAATTACATCCACAAGCATTAGCCTAAGACTAATTCCAAAATCTTCGCCTTGTTTAATTTCAAAATTTTCATTTCTGAAATCTATTGTAACAATTGTGTTCCTTTTATTATTAGAAATTATTACTAATTCATTCATATAGTTGATATTTTGAATTTCCAAAGCTTCAGATTCAACAAAATAAGCATTTATTTTATTCTCATATTCTTTTGGCAAGAAAAATGAAATTGGTTCATTAAATATCAGATTTGCTGTAGAATTGTTGATTATTGTGAGTTTATATTCAATTAATAACACCCCTAATTCATTTATCTGGAATGTGCTATCCATTTTCATTTGTATTTGACTTTTATCAATATCACTTGATAATTGCATATCTTGAGCATCTGTTACTTGAATTATTGTACCAAATAAAAGCAAAAAGCAAATAATTAATATTTTCATTTATTTACAAAACTGCTGATTTTTTATACAATATATATTTTTTTGAATTCCAAATAATTAAATCTGAATTAAGGTCAAAATTAATTCATTAATTGTTTAATTTATTCATTATTAACAAATAAAGACTTTTTTATTCTTATATTAGTGTGGTAAAGGGGGTATTTGTTTAATGGAATCAGAAATTATCTTTGTTGGACTGGGGAAGTCTGGTTGCCGTATTCTATCAAAAATTGAACAGCACAATCAAAACATTGCTTCGTTTTGTTATTTAAGTAGTAATATTGATCATTTTCCAAAATCTACAACTGGCGAGAAATTACAACTCGTTCTCAATATTGGCGGTAAATTATCTCCTACTCGTATTCGTGGTATTGTATTGAGCCAATTAGAGGCTCTTTCTTCTAAACTTAAAACTTCCAAATTGGTCGTTGTAATTTCATCAGCAGATGGAAGCCTTGGTTCTTCTCTTTTACCTTATCTCACAAAAATTTGTTCTAATAATAATGTCAAATGTTTATCTATATTATCAATGCCCTTTTCATTTGAAAAACAAAACCATTTCAATGCAGGTTTAACTCTTCGCCGCTCTAAACAATATTCTGATGGTATAATATTGATAAATAACGATGAAATATTTAATGCATTTCCTCAAATTCCAATGGATTGTGCTTATGATTTAGTAGAGGATAAAATAGCATTTTCTCTTTCTAGTTTAATTGGTTCTGATAATCGTGGCGATATTAATTTGCATAATTTATTTCAAATCACTGAAAGAAATAATTTTTCTGTTCTAAGTATTGGTGAATCTAAAAATGTTTCAAATAAAAGTGATATTGCTGTTAAAGGTGCACTAAAAATGCTCTCAAAAACTGCTAATCCATCTTCTGCTGATCGTGTTCTATTATTTCTTAATAGTGACAAAAAACTTTCTACTAGTGATGTGGCATCTTCAATTAATTCCGTACATGGTTTGGTTGGTAAACAATTATCTCATTTCACTCATGGTTATAAAACCAGTAATTCTATTCAAACAACTGCAATAGTTTTATCCTCTGGCTTCAAAAACACTATATTTGATGATTATGATCCATTATCTACATTACTTGCTGGTAAAGAAATTGACGATGATCTAGAATGTGATTTGGATATAGAAGATCTTGGAATTGACAAAATATCTGAAATATAAGATTAAATTTACACATTAATTATTTTTCTTTCAATTCAGGATTATCATCTGATGGTTTATCTTCTTTAGATACTTCTACTTCTGGTAAAGCATTAGTCTTTTCTTCTTTCAATTCAGGATTATCATCTGATGGTTTATCTTCTTTAGATACTTCTACTTCTGGTAAAGCATTAGTCTTTTCTTCTTTCAATTCAGGATTTATGTCTATGAGTTTATCTTCTTTTTTGCTCAGTTTTTTGGTTTTATCTTCTTTTTTGCTCAGTTTTTCTTTTGGAATTGTCTTTTTTGATTCTATTTTGTTTATTGTGACTAGGCCTTCTTTATCTTTTATTAATTTAATTTGAATTTTTCGTGGCGGATGCCTTTTTCCTCTTATCCATAGGAATTCATTAATATCTTCAGAAATCTTAACTTCATCTGTCCGTCCATGTCTCATGGCAAACTTTCTTAATATGCTCATAGCTTTGTTTGCTCGTTTTTGTCTTGGTGCAAGCCAAGCTCTACCTAGATTGACATTATAAATTCTTTCAAATTCCTCTGACATCTATTTCACCTCTAATTTTGTTCTTCTCCAATTCTTCCTTTTTGGATTTGTTGAAACTGCTCTTCTTGTTTTCACTACTACCCAAGTTGGAACTGCTACATTTTGCCTTCTTGCTTTTAATAATCTTATTTTGATACCTGATGTCTTTTTTGACAATTATGCCCACTTTATTTTAAAGTTTTTTTTCGGTTGTTGCATGGATGTTAAAAATTCCTTGATTTCTTTATCGGTTATTGCTTTTTTCAATCTACCCGACGATGCTAATTGTATTATGTTATCTTCAATTATTTTGGCTGTATCAGGTTTAACCATCCTTATTTTGTAAAGTCTTTCTCTTGCTTCTGATGTAAGCAATACTTTGATCATTTGTTCTCGCATTGCTTTTTGATTTTCTCCTGCATTTGCTTGGGATGATTCAATATCTTTTATATTATCTTGTGATTCTGTCATTTATTTACCACTTTTTATATACATTATCAAAATGGATGTACTTTAAGTTTATTCTTTGATTCCATTATCAGTTAATACATCGTCAAGTTTATCTGATAATTCTTTCAATTCTTCCCTTGATTGCTTGTATAAATTTTCAAATTCCTTAAATAAGCTTTGAAGCTCTATAGCTACACGTTCAATTTTCTCATTATTATCCTCAATTTCCACTTTTTACTCACAATCAACTATTTTTATACTTAAATAATAAAGTTACTTATTTTTTTACCCTAAAACTTTTAAAATTTTGATACGATTGATTAATTTATGCCTATTGATATTTTACAATCAAAAGGAAATGAATTTCAAGATAAACGTATTTTATTCTGTATAACAGGTAGCGTGGCAGCTATGGAATCTCCACGTATTATAAGAGAACTAATTAAACATGGAGCTGATGTTATTCCAGTTCTTAATGATAATGCGATTAATCTAATTAGCCCTATGCTTTTAGAATGGGCTAGTGGTAATGCTCCTATTACTGAATTGTCTGGTAAAATGGAACATATTCAATTGGCAAATGGGAAAAATGATAGTGCAGATTTGATCTTAATTGCTCCTTGTACTGCTAACACAATTGGAAAAATTGCTAATGGTATTTGTGATGATGTAATTACAACTATGTGTTGTGTTGCATTAGGTTCAGATACGCCTATCGTTCTAGTTCCTGGAATGCATGAACCTATGTATCTTAATCCAATGGTTCAAAATAATCTGATGAAATTAAAATCCATGAATGTATCTATTATTGATCCTGTTATTACTGAACATAAAGCAAAAATGGCAAATTCTGATACAATTTTATCTAATATTGTTGAAAAATTATTTAAGCAAGATCTCCAAGGTAAAAACGTTCTTGTTACTGCTGGACCCACTGTTGAAAATATTGATCCCGTAAGAATTATCACTAATAATTCATCTGGAAAAATGGGACTCTCAATTGCAAGTGAAGCAAAAAGACGTGGAGCTCGAGTTACTTTAATCTATGGTCCTGGAAATCAACCAGTTCCAAAAAATGTACATACTATAAGAATTCAAACTTCTGTCGAACTGTTTGACATTACTCAACAGGAATTAACATCACAAAATTTTGATTTATACATTGCTGCTGCCGCTCCTACTGATTTTAAAGTAATTAATTCTTCGCAAGAAAAAATTTCTTCACGAACTTTGAATTCATTAAAGCTTGAACTTGTTCCTTATCCTAAAACAATTGATATGGTTAAAAAAATATATCCTGATACTAAATTAATAGTTTTTAAAGCGATTTATGATAAGAATAAAACTGATATTGTAAAAAATGTCAATGAATTATTCGTCGGCAGCAAGGCTGATTTAGTCATAGTTAATGATGTTTCACAAGGCGATTCTGGATTTCAATCAGATTTTAATGAAGTAACAATATATTCAAAAACTACATCTCTTTCTATTCCACGTACTTCGAAATCTAATATTGCTCACGCTATTATTAATTCAAGTGTTGAAATTCTTAATTCCTGTAACTAGAATCGTTGTGCCAAACCTGATCTTTTTAGACTTTTTATTACAGGTACTCCTACTATTGTAGCTAGTATTGCAATTGCAATTCTTTCTATGGGATACACATAAAATATTACTTGCCAAATCCTTGGAAATGCATCCGCTTCAATTGCGCCCAAGTATATTCCTAAAGTTGTTTGAAACATAATTCCTCCTATGATATGTTGAAATAAAGTACTAGTTATTGCTATAATGAAGAATCCTACTATAAATGATGAGGTATTATTCGATATTGATCTTATTGCTGACTTACCTATTGGAGATATAATTAGTAATAATGCAATAATATGCATCCAATTAAATGGTATCTGTACTTGTTCATTAAGTGATATCAATATTTCAGTGTATGGCAATAACAAAAATATTGTTAATGCTATTAAAAACAAAACTGCACTTATCATTCTTTTATTTCTCATCATTAGTCCTACGAATAAAGTTGCCGATGCAGCAGGTAGAAAATCCCAACCAAGAAATATCGGTGGTTTCCCAAATACAAATCCTAAGAATGTACCTAACATTATACTCGCAAATCCTAATGTTGGACCTAGAAAAATACCATAAATTGGTATTAGAACATCTCCTAATGAAAAACTTGCTCCAGGAACTCCAACTACTGGAAAAGATGGAATTATTCTGGAAATTCCATAAATTACAGAAAAAGAACTAATTATTGCAATTTTTTTACTATCTAGATTTATTAAAGATTTCATATTTGAATATCTATTATTTTGCATTATAAATTATTGATACAATTCTTAATTCAATATCTCCTTCTTGAACTAAACAAGGATCTGATAAATTATTCGCATCTCCTCTAGTTTTGAATTCTACATTATTTAAATTCTGTTTTATTTCTTCTATTCGATGAATTATTTTATCTCCTGTAAAAGTATCACAAAGAGGTACTGCTCTCTCTTTAAAAACAATTATATCGCCTATTTCTACATCTTTTAATTCTGGTTCATACCCAAAAACTAAATCTGAACAATCAAATGTTGGCTTCATACTTCCGCCGCCTCCCTTACATTCTACTTGTGCTAGCACTAATACTGAATTATCATAATATAATGGCGGATCTTCAAAATATTTTGGGATCCATACTGCTTCTCTTTCTGTTAAAGTTCTTGCCATTTCTGCTATTTTGAGATTTAAACTAAGTCTTGATTGTATGTTGGATTTCTTAATTTCTCTTATATCTTGTTCTAGGTTCTCTATTTTCTGAGTAGCATTACTTAATTTTTCTTCTAATTGGGACACTTGTGGGTTTAAGTTAAAATACCCTGAAATTGAACCCAAAAACATACCTAATATTAAAAAAAATACTACAATACTAACATTATTCACTATTAAATTATTAATTTTATATATAATAAATAATTCTTATTTATAATATCGCAAGAATTATATTAATTAATTGTATTATTTTCTAATAATGGATTCTTCTATTGGAAAATATTCAAGACTAAGAACAATATTTCATGATTCTGACCGTGCCTTTGTTGTAGCTTTTGATCATGGTATTTTAATGGGTCCTGTAGATGGAATTCAAGATATAGCCACTTCTGTTAAAAAAGTTGTATCAGGAAATCCTGACGCAATTCAATTAACTCCTCCTATTGCTAAAGTACTCTCTGAAAATTTTCTCGGACGTAATAGCCCTTCATTAATTGCCAGATTGGATACTTCTAATCTATGGAGATCTACTCCTGCTCCAAAAAATGGTTATTATACTGATTTATTTTCTGTAAAGGATGCAGTAAGACTAAATGCTGATGCAGTTGTCGCTTATTTGCTTGTTGGTTTTGAAAATGATTATGACGAATCTAATAATATGAAAATTCTTAGTGCAATAGTACATGAAGCACATGATTATGGAATGCCTCTTATAATTGAACCTTTAGGTCTATCAAAAGGCTACCAAGTAGTTCGTGACAAAACAATAATTTCACTTGCCGTGAGGATGGCCACTGAGATTGGTGCTGATCTTCTCAAAGTTGATTATACTGGGGATAAAACTTCCTTTAGTGAGATTCTTAATTCTACAACTTGCCCTGTTTTAATTAGAGGAGGTCCAAAAACAAAAACTGTTGAAGATTCCATGAAAATGGTTTTGGATTCTCTTGATCTCGGTGCAAAAGGTATTGTGTTTGGACGTAATATTTGGCAATCTTCTGATTCTACAATGACTACACAAATTTATTCAGATTTTATTCATCGAAGAATTACTATTGAAGAAGCAATTAAACAATTAGGTGATTGAATTATGTCTGATTCTGAACTAAGTTCTTTACCATTTAATGAAAAATATTTCCAAGATTCTTCTTCTAATTATCATGAAATTAGAAATTCTGCTCTTGATGATCCAAAGATGTTTTGGACCAATATTGCTAAAGAATTATCTTGGTTTCGTGAATGGGATGAAGTTCTTGATTGGAAACCGCCGTTTGCAAAATGGTTTACAGGTGGAAAAATAAATGCATCATTCAATTGCTTGGATAGATATATGAATTCTGAATTAAAAACTAAACTTGCCTACATTTGGGAGGGTGAAAATGGGGAGCAAAGAACCTTGACCTACTTACAACTTTTTGAACAGGTTAACCATTTTGCTGACGCATTACTCAATTTAGGTATAAAAAAAGGGGATAGAATTGCATTTTATATGCCTATGGTTCCTGAATTTCCTATTGCTATACTTGCTGCTACTCGAATAGGAGCCACATTTACAGTCGTTTTTTCAGGATTTAGTGCTTCTGCACTTGCCAATCGAATCAACGATTCACAAGCAAAATTAGTTATTACTTCTGACGGAGGTTTTCGCCGAGGAAAAATATTAAAGCTTAAAGATATTGTTGATGAAGCACTTGATAAAACATCTAGTGTGGAAAAAGTTATTGTTTTGAAACGAGCTGATATTGAAATTAATATGATTGAAAACCGAGATATTTGGTGGCACGATTCAATAAAAAATACTCGTGATTTTGTTGAACCTGAACAACTTGAATCAGATCATCCTTTGTATATTCTATATACATCTGGAACTACTGGAAAACCAAAAGGCGTATTACATGGCACTGGAGGCTATTTGACTTACGTATATGCAACTACAAAATGGGTTTTTGATATTCAGAATGATGATATTTATTGGTGTCCTGCCGATATAGGTTGGGTTACTGGACACAGTTACTTTATTTTCGGACCGCTACTTCAAGGAGCAACATCAGTTATGTATGAGGGTGCTCCAGATTATCCAACTCCTGAAAGACTCTGGGAAATGATTGATAAGTATAAAGTTTCAATTTTCTATTTTACTCCAACAGGAATTAGAGCATTAATGAAACATGGAGATGAATTACCAAAAAAATATAATTTGAATAGCTTAAGACTGCTTGGTACGGTTGGTGAGCCTATTAACCCTGCAGCTTGGAAATGGTATTATAATATAATCGGGCATAAAAAATGTCCAATAGTAGATACTTGGTGGCAGACTGAAACCGGTGGTATAATGTTGTCCGCATCTCCAAATTTGGGTCTTGTTTCATTGAAGCCTGGATCTGCAACCTTTCCTCTTCCTGGTATTGATGCAGATATAGTTGATGAAAATGGAAATTCTCTGAAATTTGGAGAAAAAGGATTTCTCGTTATCAAAAAACCATGGCCAGGTATGTTCTTAACATTATACAATGATTCAGAAAGATACAAGCAAGTTTATTGGGAAAAATTTCCAGGTTATTATTATCCAGGTGATTATGCTGTGAGAGATAATGATGGATATTTCTGGTTATTGGGTCGTGCAGATGAAGTTCTTAACGTTGCTGGACATCGTCTCGGTACAATTGAAATCGAAGATGCTATGGTTGAACATCCTGCAGTTGCTGAGGCAGCTGTTGCTGGCAAACCTGATGAAATTAAAGGTGAATCTATTGTAGTGTTCGCAATCTTACAAAAAGGAAATAATCCCTCTGAAACACTCCGTGTTGAATTACGTAATCATGTTAGATCTGTTCTTGGTCCAGTAGCTACGCCTGAAGAAATACATTTTGTAAATATATTGCCAAAAACACGTAGTGGAAAAATTATGAGACGCGTAGTTAAGGCAGTTGCATCTGGAAAAGATATTGGTGATATTACTACTTTAGAAGATGGAGCATCTGTTGATGAAGTTAAAAGGGCAATTGATGAATTTCGTCAGTTGGTTGATGGTTGATTAGATAATGGTCAATCCTATGGATGGCGCAGTCGAGATAATGAAGAAAGGCGGAATTCTTCTTGGTGAAAAATGTCCTCGCTGTGGGGGTGTTCAAATGAAGTATAAAGGCCAAGTAATTTGTATCAACGAAGATAATCTGTCAGAAAATTTACAGACTAGTATAATTTCCGATGATGCTACGTTATCAAATCTTCGTAATATTGTGATTACAAAGATTGATCTTATTGGTAATTCGTTAAGCAAGGAAAATGATGTATCTAAACAAGCTATTCTGGTTGATTTACTTCAAAAATACGTTTTATTGCTAAAAGACTGTAAAAATTCCAATAAAATTACTAAAACTTCTGATAAAACAACAAATTAATAGTTCGATTTATCTTTTTATTATTGCCTCGGGGCTCGCCTCGGTTCATTTGCGAGAAAGCTCAGCCTGGTTAGAGCGTTTCCTTGGTAAAGTACAAAAAGGAAAAGGTCCCGGGTTCAAATCCCGGCCGAGGCTTAATTAAATAATTTTTTTTTTCATGCAAAAATTATTGTTGTAGCCATAATGACCATGATGATATTCTCTACTAGTGTAAATTTTGTTAGTGGGATTTTTATTTTTGTTCCAAGACAAGCACATTTCACTTGATTTTTTGACAATAGATTTTTTGTTATTCCTATGGATCCAATTCCCATAATTAAAAGCGTTATCCATGCAGCTACTACAATGACAACTTCATTAAAGTAAAAAACTTCGAACGTTAAATATATAATTCCTAAAATAAATTCAATTCCAGGATATAACAACGCATATGTCCTCGTTCTCTTTGCGATGATGTCGTATTTTGAAAATGTTTCAATGAAACCTTTCCAGTCGGGCATTTTAACTATTGAAAAAATTATAAAATAAATTCCCATATATATGATCATAAAATCATTCATCACTGCCAAAATTGCCCCGATAGTTAGTATAATTCCTAGAATCCAAGGAACTTTATCATTGGATTTATTTTGATCCTGAAACTTTTGTGCAGTAAAAGTTTCTTTACAATTATTTTTGCAAAAATAATATTTTATTCCCGTTCTTTCAAAAACAAGATTATTTTTTATTGCTTCTTTTTCATCTACTTCCATACCACAAATGGGGTCTTTTTGCATTACTCTATTATCGGTTTATTAATATAAAATTATGATTTACTTTAAAAATTCATTATAACGGATTTATTATAAAAATTATTGCAGTTTTTCATGCTGATTTTACTCAGCATGTTACTTTGCTTGTTAACCTGCAATTTCTTGACTTATATCTTCGTTTTTAATTAATTATTCAGTTTATAGTTAATTTTTTTATTAATTAATTAATTTATTAAGGATAATTTAAAATTTTTATTGTGCCGGGATATAGGCCGGGGTTTAAAATTACTCGAAAGCTCAGCCTGGTCAGAGCGCCAGCCTCCATAAGAAGGGCGTTACTCATAATCTGGAGGTCGCGGGTTCGAATAATATCGAAAGGCCCGCCCCCGGCATACATTTTTTAATTAATTATACTAAAGCCCATGGATCCTGCATAGGCGTAAAATAGATTTAATACTACTTTTCCTGCAATTGCTGCAGCTAAAGCTGGTATTTTTGGATATTTCATAATTCCTAATGGTATCCATAATAAATCATCTGGTGTGAGTGGTGTTGCAGCAAAAATAAAAATTAACACAATGCCATATTTTTTAATTCTGTTTGTCCAAATAGACGTGCTGTCTTTTGATAAATCCACACTTACTCTTTTCTTCTTACGATTAAAAATTGTTCTTGCCCCGCTTCCTATATAATAATGAAGAAACTGGCCTACACCTGCTCCTAATCCCGCCACTACTCCAACAATTAATGGATTTAACTGAGAACCAATGATTGGAATGACTATGAATGAAGGAAAAATTGCAAAAAACAAACTACTTGAACCAATAAATCCTGCTAATAAGGCCCCTAAATACCCTAATTCAGCTAGGTTCTCGATAAAAATTGATGAAAGATTTACCATTTATGATTGCTGTTTTTTAATGTGTTACATCTTTATTAAATAATTATAATATTAATTGAAATAGTATTTTATTTTTTCTTTATTATTACTTTGTTTGGTCTGTTGTCTTCTAATTCTTCAACTTTTAAAATTAGATTTTCGAATTCCACTTTATCTCCTTGTTTTGGCAAATCCTTAAGAATATTATGTAATAATCCATTTACATTTGTAATTTCTTTTATGCCTGTTAATTCTATTTTAAAGAATTTTTCTATTTTTTCTATTTCCGTATCTCCATGTACTAAAATTGTGTTATTATCGATTTTCTTAATTGATTTGGATAAATTTTCACTTTCATTAATTATTTCGCCCACTATTTCCTCGAGTAAATCTTCAAGAGTGAGAAGTCCTTCAACTCCTCCAAATTCATCCACGACTATGCTCATGCGTTCTTTTTTTAATTGTAATTCACGAAGAAGATCTCCTACTATTTCTTTTTGTGATATAAATATTGGTTTTCTTGCAATTTTCATAATATTTGAATGACCTTTTCCTTCTTGATTGGCTGATAATAATTGTTTTAAATGAATTATTCCTATGATATTGTCTCTCGAATTTTTAATTATTGGCGCTTTTGTGTATTTGCTTTTTATCATATAATTTATTGCTTCTTTTATTGACATATTAGACTCTAGTACATACATTTTATTTCTTGGAACCATAACCTCTCTTGCAGTAGTGTCTCCAGTTTTTAAAATTCTATGCATGAATTCTTTTTCATATTTTTTAATTATTTTTTCTTGCGCTCCTATTTCTATAATGTATTTTAATTCCTCTTCAGTTACAATTGGCGTATTGTTCTTTTTATTAGCTCGTGTTAACCAATTTGATAATTTCATTAGTGGAATTGCGATTGGATATAAAAATTTACTTAATAATTCAATTGGTTTGGCTACTTTTAGTGCAATTTTTTCATTATTATTTGTAGCATAAGATTTTGGAATAACTTCTCCAAAAATTAATATAATTAATGTCATTATGCCTGTTGAAATACCTAATCCTGTTGATCCGAAAATATCTAATGCTATTACCGCTGCTAAAGATGCCGCGCTTATATTGACTAAATTATTCCATATTAATATCGTAATTAATAGTTTTTTTGGATTTTTTTTTATTCGATATAATGCTTGAGAGCCTTTCTTTTTTTGTTCAACTAAAGTTTTTGTTTTAAGTTCGTTTATTGATACTAATGCTGTTTCACTTCCTGATGAAATTGCGGATAGGATAACTAGTATTAATACAAGAACAATTTGAGTTACTTCTGCCAATCTACTTATTATTTACTTGTTTGACATGGATATATTATTTATGAGCTTTAAATTTATAATTAATTAAATCCTATTATTTTTTATGATTTCCGATAAAATTGATAAATTGGGATTGAAATTACCTGATATTCCAGAGCCTATTGGTTCGTATTTACCTTCTATTTGTATACGTGATATGATTTTCATTTCTGGTCAATTGCCTATGGTAGATGGTAAATTATTGTACAAAGGAAAATTAGGTAGGGACATATCTATTGAACAAGGTTATGAATCAGCTCGAATTTGCGCATTAAATGCATTAAGTATTGTTAAGAAAGAATTAGGAGATCTTGATAAAATAAAACAAATAATAAAAATTTCTGGTTTTGTTAATTGTACCGACGACTTTACTAACCATCCTCAAGTTATAAATGGCGCTTCGGATCTTTTTGCTATGATTTTTAATAATACTGGAAAACATTCTCGAATTGCTATTGGTACTAATTCTCTTCCATTGAATTCTCCTGTTGAAATTGATGTTTTATTTCAATCATTATGATATAATTTAAAATAATAATATACTAATCTAATGTTGTTATACTTTGAATTCAATTAAATTAATTCCAATTAAAGTTGAACGTCAAACTTCTCAATTTAATCTAATAGATTGTTTGTTGGATTCATTGAATAGAAATTCTCAAAAATTACTTGACAATGATATTCTTACTATCTCTAGTAAGTTTGTATCTTTGTCCGAAGGACGTTTTGTTAAGCTATCTGATATTCCAGTCAGTTCATTTGCTGATAAAATTTCTAAAAAATATAATATAAATCCTAATTTATCCGAATTAATTTATCGTGAATCTGATAAAATTTTTTCTGGTTCTGATGGATTTGTTCTGACTTTTAAAAATGGTATTATACTTCCTAATGCAGGAATTGATACTTCTAACATAATGATTGGTTACGCGATTCTTTATCCTGAAAATCCATTTAAATCAGCGCAATATATTAAGTCTGAATTACAAAAATTATTTAAAATTAATATTCCTGTTGTAATTACTGATAGTAGGTTGACGCCTAGTCGAATAGGAACTACTGGCGTAGCAATTGCATCTGCAGGAATAGATCACATCCATGATGAAAGAGGGAAAACAGATCTTTTTGGCAATTCCATGCGTGTTACTCAAAAAGCAATTGCCGATGATTTAAGTTCAGCTGCGCAATTATTGATGGGTGAATGCAATGAATCAATCCCAATTGTTATTATACGTGATAGTAATTTTCATATAATTAAAAATAAAGACAAATCATCTTCATTTTCTATTGGACCTGATGAATGTATATTCATTAAAGGACTTTCTGAGTTAAATTCTTAGTTTATTTCTTTACGATCTCTATTTTAAAATCTTTTTTTAATAATTCTTTGTTACATTTATTACATTTTCCACTATTTGATTTAATAACATCATTTACATATCTTAATTCCATTCCTTGATGAATTATATTTCCACAATTTTCACAAATTACTTCAAATGTCATTAATGATGTTGCGTTTAGTTTATTAATAAAATTTATTACAATTATTATTTTATAATTTTTTGATCATATTTGGAATAAGATTAAATGAAATAACTTGATTTTTTGCTCCAGCTTCGCTAAATTGTTCTGCAGTTGAACCTTTATCAATTAACGCAATAAATTTTGTTCCGGAATTTAATGCAGTATGATAATCTCTTACAGTGTCACCAATATAGACACATTCTTCCGGTTTTATTGATAATTTTTTACATGCAGCATATATTGGTTCCGGATTAGGTTTTTGTTTTATAGTCTGTTCCGGGGTTATTATTACAACAAAAAAGTCTTTTAATTCTTTTAGGATTTCTAATGCATTTTCTGACCTCTTTGAGGTCACAATTCCTTTTGGTATGCTTATTTTTTTCAGTGTTTCTTTCACAAATGGAAGAAAATTAAGATTTTCATGTGTTTTTTTGACTACTTCATTATAAATTGGTCTCGCTTGTTCATTTTGCCCAAATAAATATTCTAGATTTATGTGAGATGGCTGTCCTAATAGACTTCTTAGTATCTCAATCGACGGTTCTTTTTTTCCAAGTCTTCTACTTACTTCAATATATGTTTGAAAAATCGCTTCATTTGAATCGATAAGTGTTCCATCTAAATCAAATAACGCAGCTTTTATCATTTCTTCTTTTTACGGATTATTTACTAATATATTTTATATTAAGAAAAATTCTAATATGTGAAACATCATAATAACATAGATTATATGGGTCAATCTGCAAGAATTAAATTAACTAGTAGTAATTTATCAAATTTACAAGGAGTTTGCGCAGAAATTCATAATATTACAGAACGAAGCGGCGTTAAATCTAGAGGTCCTCATCCATTGCCTACCAAAAAACTCAAAATAACTACTAGAAAAGGACCCTCAGGTAATGGTACTGGTACTTTCGATCATTGGCAACTTCGCATCCATCGTCGATTGATTGATTTAGATGCAGATGATCGAACTATGAAATCATTAATGCGCTTAAAAGTTCCCGAAGATGTTTTCATCGAAGTTAATCTTTCAAGAGATATTCGTAAATAATATACGCCGGGAGTGGGATTCGAACCCACGAGTCCCGAAGGACACAGGCTCTCAAGGCGTACGCTCATTTATGTGATCCGCGCATTATTGTGTTCTTTTGAAGACCACTCTGCCATCCCGGCAAATAACAATCTATAAACATCTATTAAAACTTATTTTGAAAAAATTCAAATAATGGAATTTATTATTGGAGCTGTTGATAAGAAAATGTTTGAAAATAAAATAAACAAGTATTTATAAAATCAACTTTTGCTTATTTGGATTATGATTGATTTAGATTCTATTGAATTACGTCTAGGATTGGCAAATGATAAACCATTCATTGATGAAATTTGTAAAAATATTTGGAATGGTAGAGACTATCTTCCAGCAGTATGGAATAACTGGCTTGCTGATGATAATGGACGTTTTATAATTGCCGAATTAAATGGAAATGTGGTTGGCGTATATCATTTATATAATTTCAATTCAGATTCCTGGATTGAGGCACTCAGAATAAAAGAAACTCACAGACGTCATGGCGTTGCAAATTATTTAGTTCAAGATGCAATTGATAGATCTGGTTCATTCAATAATCTTAGTTTAGTAACTTCAATCGAAAATATTGCGTCATTAAACCTCTTTAAAAAATTTGAATTTAAGGAGAAATTACACACAAATTATATGTCGATTAATCCTGATAATATTCAAGAATCATCTAATCTGACGGGCATTCAAATAATTGATAATTCTGATGAACTATTGTCTATTATTCGCAATCACTCTATTGATAAAAAATTTATTCCTTTGTGGTGGAGGTGGTGGTCTTTAAACGAAAATGCATTACTACAATGTTTTAATAATGGAATTGCAGTAATTTCTAAACATTCAGGCATAATTGATTCTTTATTGTTCATTCAGCGCACAAAAATTTACGGCCATAAAGATTATTCTCAATTATTTATTTTATTTGGCGGATATAGAGAGATAAAAAATTCATTATATTACATTAAAACTTCATTTAAGGATTTATTATATCCGCATATTTTTTGTTTTCCAGAATCCAATTCTGATGAATCTCAAATATTAACAAATTTAGGTTTTAATACAGGCACAAATCTTGTAATACTTGAAAAATCTTTTATTTCCATTTAATGTCTTTAATTTTCAATGATTTATTTGACATTCTTGCAAATATAAAAAGTAAATCTGATAATCTATTGAGATAGGGTATTATATTTTTATTAATATCTTCCTTTTCACTTAATTCTACAATATTTCTTTCAGCTCTTCTACAAATTGTTCTGCTAATATGAAATAATGATGCTAAAATCGATCCTCCAGGCAATATGAAATTTTTTAATGGTTCTAAATCTTTCGAACAATTGTCAATTAGTTTTTCAATTTTATTAATATCTTTGATTTCTATTTTTCTCATTTTTGACAATTGATTGTGTTTTTTATCGATTTTCGGCGTTGCTAAATCTGCTCCAATTATGAACAAATCATTTTGAATTTTTTCTAATGCTTTTTCTATATCTTTATAATTTTTTTTAAAAGCTGTTTCATTTATATTGCTTCTAATTAACCCTATGAATGAATTTAATTCATCGATTTCTCCATATGCCGATACTCGTATTGATGATTTACTGATTCTATTTGATATTCCAAATAAATCTGTTTTACCAGAATCTCCTCTTTTTGTATATATTTTCATATTATGTATTATTTGATTTGAAATTTAAGGTCTATTACAAAAATTATTATTCTGTATTCATTTAAATAATTGTTTTTTCTATTGGCTTACATAAGTGAATAAATTTGTCAGTAGATATGTCTGTAAAAATTTTAGAAGAAAGTTTAGATAAAGTTGTTTTAATTAAATTAAAAGGCGGTAAGGTCTTTCGTGGCTCTCTTCAAGGATTTGATCAGCATATGAATTTAACTCTAAATGACTCTCAAGAAATTTTACAAGATGATAAAACAAAAGATTTAGGCACAATTATTGTTCGAGGCGATAATGTTATTTTGATTTCTCCTCCTCCTGATTAGAGGTTTTTACATGGTTAAAGGTACTACTTCTTTTGGTCTTCATAGTCGAGGCAAAACACATATGCGTTGTCGAAGATGCGGAAAACATTCTTATCATATGACACATCGAAAATGCGCATCTTGCGGTTTTGGACGAACTGCAAAACTTCGTCAATATAACTGGATGCATTCAAGATAACTATTACCGAAATATGAATTACAAGTCTTTTTATTTCAAATCGAGTAATCATTTACATGACAATAACTGAGATATTTCTTGCAATTTTTGGTGGTATTGCTTTGGGTTCTGTAATATCTATTATTCTAATCAAGTATCTTAATTTACGACTTGATGTTCATAAATTTGCTGTTGAAAAAGAATCACAAAGTATTATTGATAAATTTGCAGTGGAGAAGGCTCGAATGAAATATAAGACTATAAAATTAGAAAAAGAATTATACACTGATGCTTTGACTCGTGTATTTCAAGCTGAAGGCGATGGCCGAATTTCCAAAACTGAACGTGATTCATTATCAAATAAATATAGAGAACAAATAAAAACATTTGATAGCAAGATCCAAGATTCTGAGTTAATTCTTGAGGCAAGCGAATTAGAAAATCTACGCATTGAACTTCAAAATCTTTTTAAAAATAAAATTTCACAAATTGAAAGAAGACTCTCTGAATTGTCTATTAAACTTGAAAATATCACAACTTTCAAAAAAACTAATTCTGATGTGAATTTAGAATTAAATAAACAGGACGATGTTATAAAACCTTTAAAAATTATATCAGAACCCATACCCGTGATTAAAAAAAACCGGCCCATTGTAAAAAAATCGGTTTTAAAAACATCTAAAACTGTGCAACAATCAACTGATGAAAAAAATCCAAGTATTCCAATAAAATCTAATCCCTCAAAAATTAAAATTGAAAATTTACCTATAATCGACGAAGAAATAAAGGCTAGAAGAGCTCTAGTTCTTGAAGCATTGCAAAAACTAGATCAATTGCCCGAAGTGGAACCTGAATCGTCCGTGGATACAGAACATGAGTAAAGAAGAAGCAGTTAGGAATATGGGTGAGCAAGTAGCTCGAAATATTAAAGATGGTCAATTATTAGGACTAGGGAGCGGTTCTGCGGTTGCATCTTTTGTCGATGCTCTAGGAAAACGAATACAAAATGAAAAACTTGAAATTCATGGCATTCCGACATCGATGCAAGTTGAAATAATTGCTAAATCTAATGGTATAATTCTTGAATCATCTTCGTTAATTCCACAAATCGATATTGTTGTTGATGGAGCTGATCAAATAGATACTAACTTTGTAATGATTAAAGGTGGAGGCGGTGCACATTTTAGAGAAAAAATAATGATTAAAGCTGCTAATGAATCAATTATAGTTGCTGATTCATCTAAATATGTTGAAATTATTACATGGCCAGTCCCATTGGAAGTTTCTGAATTTTCTAGATTTTTCGTCGAAGAGAAAATTAAATCTATGAGCGGTAATCCTGTTTTACGAACTTTAGATAAGGGGTATCCATTTTTTACTCAAAATGGTAATCTTGTAATTGACGCTCATTTTGGTGAAATAACTAATCCAAAAAATTTAGAGCAATTATTATTAAATATTCCTGGTATCATTGCTAATGGTATATTTTCTATGAAGATTAATAAATTCTTTCGGGCTAATCCTGATGGCACTGTTGATATAGTATGAGCTTGATCGAATTATCTCAAAGACTTCTTTTTAATAGCATTGTTGAAGTTTGGGTAGCATTGTGCAAAGATTATGGCTATGATTGGCAAAATAAACGTGCTTTTAATTTATTTGTAACCTTTATCAAACATAATAATTTTGAAATAAAAAGCCTTTCTGTATGTCCCAGTGGAAGCGGTGTAAAAGAACAGTTTGAAAAAAAGATTTCAATATTATTTGGAAATCCAAATTCTAGTTTTGTACTCAAAACTGATCAAGTTACTCTGAATAAATTAAATAATTTTGAATTTGATAATATTTAATTTAATTTATTAAAAAAATTTATATTAGTTTAATCAGTTAAGATAATTATGAGTCAAACTCAATTAATTACTATTACACAGGCTGCAATTGATAAAGTTAAAGAATTCTCTAAAAATGAACAAAAACTCAGTGCAGGTTTACGTGTCTATGTTGCTGGTGGCGGCTGTGCAGGTTTAACCTATGGGATGTCTCTTGAAGACAAAAGCTCAAATGATGATATCGTCATTAAAACTGCTGGACTAAAACTCTTTATTGATCCTCATAGCGCAAAATATTTACAAGGTTCATCTATTGATTATCTTGAATCAATAGAATCATCTGGTTTTAAAATTAATAATCCCAATGTTCGTTCAACATGCGCATGTGGTAAATCAGTTTCAGTTTAACGATAATTAATTATGTTTATTGGCGATATTTATAGAAAAATATATGGAAGTCTGTTTTCTAAACCAACAAATTTCAATTGGGTTGTTGAAAAACAAATTGCTGCTTCTGGCATTCCTCAATCAAAAAAAGATGTCGATTTCATTATTACTCAAGGAATTTCTTTTATACTTGTTTTAACAACTACTTTTCCTAATGTATTTCTGAATAATTCTAATCTAAAAATAAAACATTTATCGTTAATTGATCACTCAATTCTGCCTATAGATAAAATTATAGAAGCTCTTGATTTCATTCAAACAAGCATTGATGACAATTCTGCAATTCTTATACATTGTCGTGCTGGAAAGGGGAGGACTGGTACTATTCTTGCATCATATTTTATAAATTCTGGATGGGATGTTCAAAAATCAGTAAAGCATATTCGAAAACTTAGACCTGGTTCTATTGAAAAGAAACAAATACGTGCTCTTGAAAATTTTAAAGAATATTTGGAAAAAAGCATAATTCTTGAATAACTGATGAAACTTCATTATCTATCAAAACGAGAAAAAAATATATTATTTAATCTTATTGATAAAACACTACCATTACTTAATATCGAAAAAATCAAAGATATTCGATCTATACAGATAGATACAAATACTGCTATTGTAATCTCTGATTCTTTTATTTTAATTAATTTAAATGATAATATATTTCCCTTTCTTAAAGATAAAAAAACACTTGGAAAATTACCAATTGTTACTGTTGATCAAGGTGCTATTCGTTTTATTTGCAATGGGGCGAATATCATGAGACCAGGAATTAAACATATCGAACATGATTTTCAAAAAAATGCTATTGTAGTGATCGTTGAAGAATTACATGCTACGAATATTGCAGTTGGCCAAACATTATATTCTAGAACTGAAATTCTTGACCTAAAGCAAGGTTCTGTGATTTCTAATCTGCATTTTCTTGGTGATGATATTTGGAAATCATCTTTATCTATAGATATATTGTCATAAAATATTCTCTAGTAAATTAATAAGTTAGTAACACTATAGTAAAATCGTGGCCAAAAATAAGAAAAATATATCAAGCCAAAATACTCAAATGTATCTCAAAGCTGTTCAACTTCGCAATATTGACCAAGTGCCTTCTATTAAAGATGAAGTTTCTAGGAATATGATTGTTATTTTGCGTATTACACCTTTAGCGCAAAAAAATATTCAAGATCTAAAACAAACTGTTGAAGAATTATATGGATTCGTATCATCTATCGGTGGTGATATTGCTCGTTTAGGTGATGAAAGAGTTATATTAACTCCTCCTGGCGTTAAAGTTTGGCGAGGTATAAATTAACGTAATTTAATTGCTTCTTGTACTTCTGGTCTATGTGTTCTTATTCTAAAAATTCTTGATATAGAATTAGCTAGGTTCTCTACTTTCTTCTGCTCACCGTGGTTTACAATTACTTGTCTTAATTTAGGTCTCAGTTTTCCTACAAATCTAATTAATTGATTATAATCAGAATGGCCACTAAATCCATCAATTTTTTCAATTGAACAATTTATATCAACGATCTTTATTTTTCCATCTTGCCCTATAACGCTGACTTGTTTTATTCCTTCCATAATTCTCCTGCCTAATGTACCTGCAATTTGATAAGATACAAATATAAATTTATTTTTTTCAATAGGCGCTAATTCTTCTAGATATCGCATAACTGGACCTCCTTCCAACATTCCTGATGTTGCCATTATAATACACGGTTCATCTCGTAGTACTTCTTCTCTTTTACTTGGATGATCTATCACTGTGAAATATTCACTTTGAAATGGATTTTCTTGCCCTGAATAAATTTTGTCTCGTAATTCACGACTCAAAAAATCTGTATATGCTACATGTATTGCTGTAGCTTCTGAAATCATTCCTTCTAAAAATATTGGACATTGAATTAAATTTTCTTCCTTCATATGTTGATCAAGTACTAACATTATTTCTTGTGCTCTACCAACTGCAGGACTGGGAATTACTACTTTTCCACCATTTTTCAATGTATCATTAATTGAATTAACAAGATTTGATTCCATTTGTTGGCGTGTTGGCATTATATCTGCTTTTCCTCCATATGTACTTTCCATAATTAAAGTTTCAACTCTAGGATAGTTCCAAGTAGTCTCATCAAACAATTTAGTTTTAGCAAATTTAAAATCCCCTGTATATACTATATTGTGTAAACCATCGCCTATGTGTAAATGAGATGTAGCAGATCCAAGAATGTGACCTGCATTATTAAGGACTAATTTAATATCTGGTGAAATATCAGTAACTAAACCAAATGTTAAAGGAATTGTATGTTCTATCATTTTTCGAACATCTCTAGCTTCATATAAAACATGCGCACCTTCATGTGCTGCTATTTTTACGTAATCATTATGTAGCAATGACATGAGTGCAAGTGTTGGTTCTGTACAATAAATGGGTCCTTTATATCCATACTTGAATAAGACTGGAAGATAACCTGAATGATCTAAATGAGCATGTGATATTACTATTGCATCTATATCGTTTATATCAAAATTAGCCCAATCCAATCTTGGATATGAATCCCAAGGAAATTTAGCGTTAGGTAAAATTCCACAATCAAGTAATATCTTACTTTCTTGAGTTGTAAGCAACATACAAGATCTGCCTACTTGATTAAAACCTCCTAATGTTAATAGTGAAATCGATGATCCTTGTGATACTTTTCCCCGAAATATTTCTTCCCCTACCTGTCTATAAAATTGACTTCTTTTATCTGATTCTGAATTACGAACATAATTGATTATTTTAATACTGCTTGAAGGTAAATCTGAACCTTTTTTAATTAGAATTTTCCATCCTATCGAAGCTGATAATTCGTTAAGATTTAATTCATTATTATTCAAAATAAACGGTTCTTTCACTTCTACAATTACTTCTCCTAATGCATCATCAAAATAAATATTAGTAATTTTTATCTCGGTAGGTAATTTATCATATAATATTTCCTTTACTTCTTTTTCTGATTTTCTCATTGAACGATCAATACGAATTACTAATCTTCTTTTTACTGAATTTACTATATCTGAAATAATTTGACTATTTTCACTTAAGAATTGATAATTTTTTGTGTGAATTGAAATCCTGGGTCCTTCATATTCTATTCTAGTTATTTCAGCTTCTTTGGGCATGTATTGATATATTGTACTCGTTAAATCTTGCGGCGACTTGTTTGAATTTGCCATTTATTTTCTACCAGTAACATCGGTAAGAATTTTTTGTTTTTCTTCAAATGTGTATTCTTTTAGGCTGTCTTTTTTTATTGTCATAATGTTCAATCCATCTCCGGTTCCTGAATTTCTTAAAATTGCAGCATGCACTGCTTTAACTGCTATTGGCAAAGCTTTTTCTATTGTTGACGATTCTTTGAATTCTGACTCAATAATTCCATATGCGACTGGTGAACCGCTACCTGTTGAATAATATGTTTCTTTAGTTAGTGATCCGAATAAATCAATATTGTACAATTGCGCTCCATCTTCATCTATTCCTCCTACTAAAATATCTGCATAATATGGTGCTAATTGATGAAGTGCTGAGAAAAATAAATTCGATGTTAATCTAGCGACTGATGATATGGGTAATGGTTTTGATTTTTCAATTTTATATATATGCGAATTGAATTTTAGTTGATCTACTATATATTGTGCGTCTGCAACTCCTCCTGCAATAGTTACTGCAACATGTTTATCAATTACTGCAATTTTGTTTACTGTTCTACTGGCAATATAATATCCCATTGATGCTCTTGTATCTGTTGTTAATACTATACCGTCTGTACACACTAAACCTACAGTGGTTGTTCCATGAACTTGATTTTGAATATTATTTTGCAATATAAATACACCTCAGAAAAAAAACCATGAGATAAAAATTTATTATAAATAAAGTAAATAAACCTTGCTTTTTTAATATATTCTTGTTATTTTTTTTTGATTAATTTTGTAATAATTACAATTATTGATATATTTTTTTGAAATGCTTATAACATTGTATTTGGCTATTTTTTTTGGGGGAATTGAAATGTCAAATTTTTTTAGAGGAAATTCTGTAACTTTTCAGGTATTTTTAATTATTATAGCTATAGTCACTAATGTGTTTGTTATTGGTAATTATCCTGACCCTAAACCTCCAGTAGAACCGGAACTTCCTTTCCATTTAATTACTATTTATACGTGGGATGAGGAACACGAACTTCATGTTGAACCAATTACATCTCCTGCAGTTGGCATCGCCATAAGTTTTTATGTTTGGAATGATATTGGCCCTACTGAAACAATTTCTTTAACATCAAATTCAAATGCGAGTGGCATTGTTCAAGTATTGCTTGAAGAAGGAACTTATGATATGAAAGTTTCTGAATGGATTACTGAAACGCTTGATATTATGGAAAATCTAACTCTATCAGTCACTCATTACACTGTTGAAAATAAGCCTTTATCTGTTGAAATTTTAGCATTGTCAAATAGCTGGAAAGTTTCTTCAGGTGATATAATTTCTATTTCTTTTACAAATCCTCTTGAACATCAAGCTAAAATTGAATCTGTTACAATGGGTGAGGATGCTACTGCTATGACTCCTATATCTTGTGAAGTAGAAGAAGACGTAGCTGTAGATGCATATGGGGCGGCCGCGTTAGGTTTATCTTCTTGTGATGGTGACTACGTTCTGGATTTGACTCCTTTTGAATCTTGGACTGATTCTTTTCGAGTACCAGCTGGTGTTTCTATTCCTTGGCAAATTGCTCGATCGGTTACTGATGTCGTTTTACGTTATACATATACGGAGGTAATAGTTGATGAGTGATCCTTTTACAATGATAGTTGTTTTTTTAAAACCATTTAACACTCTTTTAGCAGCTGGTTTGATTTTTATTATATTGCCTCAATTATTTTTAGTACGAACTAAATCTTTAATTAGAAAAATTAATACTCGTGAAAAGAAATTTACTAAACAATATGATAAACGATTTTTGAAATTCTTAGAAATCTTACGTAAATCTTCATCTAACGCTGGATTGTCAAAAAGTGATTCTAATACAATTCGAGAAATGCTATCATTTCTCATTTCTAAATATCCCACTCACGTAGACTTGCTTAACTCTGTTTTATCTAGTATTGAAAAATATGTTTATGGAAATACACCGCCTTCAAATTCAGATTTTAAAAATTTTTTAAATGCAATGTCGATATTGAGGTAATAGAATAATGATAGAAGAGATTAAAACCATATCTGAAGTACAAAATGCAGCTATTGAATTAGAAAAAGAGATCTCTAATTATGTTGTTGGCTGGTCTGACGTTATTCGCTTCTTGATTATTGGTATTTTTACAGGTGGTCATATATTAATTGAAGGCGTTCCTGGTACTGCTAAAACATATTTGGCCAAGATATTTTCTGATACTATGAATCTTTCTTTCCACAGAATTCAATCTACGCCTGATCTAATGCCTTCTGATATAACTGGCTCTCATATATTCAATGTGAAGACGCTAGAATTTGATTTCCATCGTGGACCTATTTTTGCTAACCTTGTCCTTATGGATGAAATCAATCGTGCGCCACCAAAAACACAAGCAGCTCTATTGGAAGCAATGCAAGAAGGACAAGTGACAGTTGATGGCGTTACGTCAATTCTTGACCGACCATTTATGATTGTTGCGACAAAAAAT
>Ga0208113_1000128_pt1 | contig 35951 bp, 38 predicted proteins | sample Knorr_S7_td_NADW_FD_185598 | JGI IMG/M metagenome (GOLD analysis project Ga0208113, IMG submission 185598) | Marine microbial communities from Southern Atlantic Ocean transect - Knorr_S7_td_NADW_ad_2505m_LV_A (SPAdes) (version 2) | ecosystem: Environmental > Aquatic > Marine > Oceanic | place...
TGGCGTTATCAGTCCCGGGGCTACTTATGGATATCCCTGAGATGCCTTCATCAGTGTCTACGTATACGATCATTCCTGACATCTGCTTATTCCCACTAGGGAAATTTGCGTCTCCCATGAAGCGATCCAATTCAAAAAAATATGGCCTTGTTCGGATACCTGTTAATTTCATTATTTCTCCTTAGGCTCAAAGTGAATTATGTTTTTGAATTTTTATTGGTGGTTAATGTTATCGAATCGTTAAAACATTCGAAATGTTTAGGGTTATCACTTGACCCTCTCCGTATACTGGCGAAACCATATCCAACCTCAATAGTTCATTCGGGAGTCTGACAGGATGGCACACTACAGGGAATCTATCAGGGATTATGAGATCCTCAACTTGGGAGATTTCAAGTTCCAGTCCGGAACAACAATCCCCAATGCAAAGCTAGCATACAAGACATACGGCAAGCTCAACAGTGACGCTAGCAATGCAATAGTTCTAGTCCATGGCATCAATGGAACCCACGAAAGTACGGCTTCAGTTCACATCGAAGGCGAAGGACGTGCGATTTCACCGGAAAAGCATTTCATTATTGCGCCAAATATGTTCGGTAACGGCGTTTCATCTTCCCCCTCTAACACACCGCCGCCATTTGAAGGACCAGATTTCCCAGCCGTAACGATTTACGACAACGTCAGAGCCCAGCACAAGCTTGTCACAGAAAAACTGGGGATTTCAAAGCTAAAGTTAGTTACCGGATTTTCCATGGGGGGTCTTCAATCTTACCACTGGGCTGCCATGTATCCAGACATGATAGAAAATGTCGTTCCCATTTGTGGAACGGCAAAATGCTCCGGTCACAACTGGTTATTCCTTGAGGGTCTTGCAGCGGCACTTGAGGCTGACCCCGTATTTGCTGGAGGTAGATATACCGAATACCCTCATAATGGAATGAAAGCATTTTGTACCGTGTACGCAGGATGGGCATTTTCCCAGGAATTTTTCAGACAGCGCGGGCATGAAAAGCTAGGTTTGAGTTCGCATAAGGACATGCCTGATGTGCTTGCACAATTCTTTGTACCCCAAGACCCTAATGACCTTCTTATAAGAACCAGGGCATGGCAAAACGCTGACATCAGTGGGAACCCCCTCTACAACGGAGACTTGAATGCTGCCCTTGGATCTATAAAGGCAAAAGCAATAGTCATGCCTACTTCAACAGATCAGTACTTCTGGGCCGACGACAATCGCGACGAGGTGTCAGCTATGCCCAATGCAGAATTCCGCGAAATTCCCACCATGTGGGGCCATATGGGTGGAATGGGCATGGATCCTGCAGACAGGGAGTTTGTCGACAAGGCAATCAGAGAGTTGATCGATTAGCCTTTAGTTTCGATAATGAATCTTGTCGTTAGTCTCAAATAGTTGTCACTTCCAAAGCTTTGTTGTAAACCCCATACGTACGCAAGTTGCGACATGTTTATCTGGTCGATTCTGGTGATTAGTGAACGAGGTTGGTGGAGAATTAAACAGAGTGGTGATTAGTATGCCATCAGGACAGGGTACAATCCGCGTTCCAAAAATGTTGATGATGCGATTTCGACCCTGCTCGATCTCCCGATACCCATACCGCACTGCCATCCGGGATCACCGTCGTCGGCATCATGCCTTGGATCGAACGTCTGAGTAGGGTCGCCTAGTCATCTCCCTAGCCTCCGTTGTGCCTAAGCCCGCCTTGGGTCTCAAACCTAAATTACCCAGGTGAACGGCTCCTATTTTTGATCAGAAACACCGTAGCCCCGTACCCTCGGTGAGGGCCTCCGCGACCCTTTGCCCTCTTAGATGTACTGCCCCAAGAAGGAGACATCACCCTGCGCCACCGCTACGCCCGCGCCACAACCTCAGACCTCACCAAAGGGCGGTACATTCCTTTGGTCGAATACCTCTAAAACGCGAGGTGGACCTGAGGACGGAATTAACAAACATTACACTGTAATTACACATGTAATTGGGCGCTTCGGCTATACTGCCCCGAGAGGCAGGCTCGTGCGATTCGAGGTAAGACATAAGGCTGGAAGTGGCACTCGCAGTTGGGTTGTTTGCGCTGAGCGCAGCATGTGGCGGCACACAGCAACCCAAACCTGCGCTGACGCCCGACATCGAAGCCACGGTGACGGCGACAAGGCGAAGGCCACATCCATTCTCGATGAATCACTGCAAATATCCACTGGCCTAGGCATGCGACCACTCATGGAGCGGGTGCTGTCCAAACGAGACATCCTCAAAGCGTAAACCCGCTTTTCGCTTAGTCATTTGACAGGAATCTCGGCAAAATAAAGCCCACGACCGAAACTTCACACGACAACCAGAGAGGCTTCACCGATACCAATAGCGTTGCTTGGGAAGGATCGATATGTCACTGAGACCGATCATGCTCACCCGCCCCCCAGTGGAGATAATGCTGGACGATGGCTTCTGGGACGAACTGATCGAGGGCGGATTCAGAGATGTGTGTGTCAGCTGGATGGCGTTTCTCAAGGAAGTCCAAAGTGGCGAACGTCTGCCGTCTCACGAGGAAGCCAGACCGAGAGTGCTGTCCTATTTCGAGGACAAGGGCGACCAGTTCAAGTACGTGCCGATCATCAATCCCGACGACTCGCTCTACGACGGATTGACTCTCAACCCGCCAACCCGTTCGGACGAATTCGATTCTATCTTCGGTGAGCTTCGGGATGCCTTCCAGCGCGCCAAGGAGAAGGGCATCAATCTCTACCTGTTCGATGACAAAAGTTATTTCGAGATCAGTGGATATCCGGCGGGTTCTGAAGGCGATCGCGGATTTTCGTGCTGGAACAACCCTCAGGTCGCCGAGTATCTGGTGGCGAGGACCAGGGACTACGTAAATCAGTTGCCGATGTTCTCGGGAATCGTGCTGGACGGCCCGGACTATAAGTGGGAGATTGCTCCGGGAGAGAGGGACGACCTCTTTGCGGAGTACTGCGCCTGCGACCATTGCCAAAACGCCGCCCGCGCGATGGGACTCGATCTGATGAAGCTGATCGATGCGCTGGCCGCATTCAAGCTAGAACTTCAGCAACTGGACGACGAGAAAGTCCGGGGATTTCTGTTGAGCACACGAGGGTTTCTGGGCGCGGCTGACTGGTGGCTGTCACACCCTGAGTTGCTCGATCTGCTGCGCTTCCGGTACAAGACTATCGAGGACCATCTGGTGAGGAACTACGAGGGGATCAAGAATCATTTGCCCGAGTTCGAGGTCATGGCGAGTTCGAGGACACCCTCGTACAGCGCTCTCTCCGGACACTCTCTTCCAAGACGCAGCGCCTATACCGACTATCAACTACCCAAGCTCTACCTGTGGGCGGGGAATCAACCCGGGTTCAGGTACACCGTCAGCAACTACGTAAATACGCTTTCCGAGTGGAACCCTTCTCTGTCGAGAGAGAGTGTCGTGGCGCTAACAGAGCGAATCCTGGGCATCGAGTTTCCGATGGATTATCCCATCGAGAAGTTCGACGGTCCAGCCCCGTCCTCTTTCTACGAGCAGGTCGCCGGAGACGAGATGAGGAAGATGATACATCTCACGGGGGATGTCGATAGGCTCATTCCATTCATTGCGTTGGAACATTTCGGAGGGCCTCAGATACAGCCCCAGGAGGTACGAGACCTCCTCCGCACCTTGGAAGACAGCGGGATCAATCGCTATATATTCTTTCACTACGGCGTCATTACCGAAGACGTGTGGAAGGTTTTGACAGAGTTCTCAGAATAGGGCGTCAGGCAATTTCGATTACGTTCCCCAACCCCTATCCGAGTGTAAAATATGGAATCGGCGCTTTAGAATGCTGATGTATCGCCAACCCCGTTATGCGCGAGTTGAACGACCTAAGGCGAAATCCGCGATTATCTGAGATATCTGACGTTGAGGTAGTTGATTGGAAGGGTCAAATCTTGCGGGCGTCGTGTTCGGCTGGGCCGCGAACGTCATCGCCGCAACTTTGCTGGAGTTTGTCGGTCTCGGTGGGATTTTCATATTGTTCGCTGTCATTCTTTACTGGCTTGAGAAACGCACGTTCGCCTTGTTGTCGCAGGTATTCGGTTTCAAAGCGGTTATCTACAGCACCGGATGGATTGGGACATCGGCGCACGAACTAGGGCATGCTCTTATGTGTCTCGTGTTCGGCCATCGGATTACGAAACTAAGTTTGTTTCGGCCTGATTTCGATTCCGGCGTAATGGGGTCAGTGAACCACTCGTACAACGCCAAGAACCTGTATCAACTTGTCGGAAACTTCTTCATTGGAGTGGCGCCGCTCATTACCGGTTCGGCGCTGCTCGCTGGAGCGGTCTTATTATTCTTTCCTGATTACAGAAATGTTCTCGCAGCGAATATCGAAATCCAACCGGAGAATGGTTACGAGGTCGCCGACTTCCTGAATAACCTCTGGGGCCCCGTTGCCGAAACGTTCGGGGTTGTATTTGATCCCAGGAACTTCACAACATGGGAATTCTGGGTGTTCCTATACGTAGCAATCTCGATCTCAAGCCACTTGGCGCCGAGCGGAAAGGACATGGAGGGAGTATGGATTGGGCTGGGCGCTGCCCTGGTCCCGGTGCTGGCGATCAACGGTATTGCGGTGGCGGCTGGCTGGGACTTTGTAACAGAGCTTGTTGGATTGTTCAGATTCGTAGGAGCCGTAGCGGGGTTCTTTGCTGTGGCCGTCTTCTTCAGCTCGTTAGGTTATCTGATGTCTTATCTGGTCTCGGCGATTTGGTATTGGTTAAAATATCAGACTGTGCTGACTCCGTGGTAGGAACGGTTCCGGTCTGGGCAGTCAACAGCAACATCGACCCTGGTCTTGATATAACGATCTTATGCTGGCTTGGCTTCGCCACGGCCTCCCAGCAGCCTATAATTCATCGTTCAGTCCCCACCTTGTCGTAGACGTATCTGAGAAATGGGATAGTGCATCAGGCTTCACGCCGCCAACCGTACCATTTGATGCCCCGACCGTGTCGGCTACAATGGCATCGGCACGTCAGTGCAACCTGTCTGGTAAGTTGAGCCCATGGTTGACGACCGGGAAAAACTAGACCCCGAGGACAAGAAGGAGGACTCGTTCGAGTTCGACTCGGCGGGGGAGGCCGTCGGGTATATCTCGATGGCGCAGGCCCGTGTCCTCGCCAGGCGCACTGCTAGAGATGAACCGGGTGACTACGGGTCGGAGTACCAAGAAGGAGGGGTCAAACATGACGAACAAGGGCGATCTCCATGACCCTGACGAAGCCAATTTGGAAACGTTATCCGAGGCAGTAATTGATCAGCTTTTAGACTCGTTAACGCCAGGAAGCTCACTGGAAGCGGCCAGCCTGATGAAAGCAAGCCTCTCGAACTACACGCACCTCGTAGAAGCGACCACACCGAGTGGCGAGCTTATACGCCTCGTCGTGCAGCGATACAGCCGCATATACGGAGACCGTTCTCAGAGAGCTAAAGTCGAATACAATACGCTTCGTTTTCTCACCGCAAACGACATGCCGGTTCCCGAGCCGCTGTACATCGATGAAGTGGGGACCGTCTTGGGGGCGCCTGGAATCGTCTCGTCGTTTCTAGAAGGCACTCACATAGCGGCGCCGGACAGCGCTGGAGACGTCGGTGAGTATTCGTCGGTCACGATAGGCGCTGACGTTGAGGAGGGCGGCGCCTGATCTCATTTACACACCTATTGACGTAACCTCTTTTATGACATCATGCGAACAGAAATCGTACTGATCCGGGTGAGGGTATGCGGCGCCTTTATATTTGCATGTGGGCGCCGGGACTATTTTTCGAAATTGGCAGCTACCGCTTTGGGTTGCTTTAGACAACCCGGTTCCTTAAGCTACCGAAGCGTCTGAGATGTTATCAGAGGTTGACCCGTCACTTGAAACAACAAATAATCCCGTTGGTGTTATCAGAAGATTCAAATATTCGAAAGCCTTACTGGAGGATTACGTATGGGTGAAAGAATTAACAGAGCTATTGAGTTATTAGAAAATGATCAGCCTATCTACTATACGGGATTACATTCCTTTTCTAGAGATTTTCTAACATACGAACAAGGGAAAAAGGATTCAACAGTATGGGCGGACTATATAAATATAGGTATGGAACATGGCCCTTTTGACATGAGTGGATTAGAAGCATATATGGACGGGTTAGTTGATGGTGGGCCTACGCCATCCGGGCATATTACTCCAACAGTGATTGTTGAACTTCCTGTTCAGGGGGAAAGCGCAGAAATAATCAGATACAACTCCTGGCAAATTAGGCAAATCTTAGCTAGAGGAGTTCATGGAATATTATTATGTGAAGCGACATCACAAGAAGCAGTAGCTGCTTTTGTCGAATCCTGTAGATATAAGCTAAACGATATAGGTGTTGGGTATGGTCTCAAGGAAGGGACAAGAGGAGTAGGTTCAGAATTCAAGGCAAAACAAAAGTGGGGAATTGAAGATGACAATGAATACAGATCAAAGGCTGACCCTTGGCCATTAAATCCGAAAGGTGAACTTTTATTGGGGCTGAAAATAGAAACCCTAGGGGGATTAAACAATTGTGAACAAATTCTAAGGACCCCGGGTATTGGATTTGCTGAAATGGGGCCCGGAGATATGTCTATGTCTATGAAAATCAAAAGAATTCCTGGCGCACCGCCGAATCAAAGAATAAAAGATGCTTCAATAAGAGTTAAGAACGCATGTGACAAAAATGGAGTTAAATTCTTGGAGACAGGAACCTCTGAGAATATTATTGAAGTTATTGATTCTGGTGCTCGAGTTATAGCTGGCCAAAACCAGGAAGCTGCAGAAATAGGTAGAAAACATACAAATAGAAAAATGAAAGTTTAATTAGTGACGGCCAGCCACGGGTGTAGGTACGGTTGAGGCTGATAATACCATAGCGAGATGGCGGGTCATTTGTTGCTTCGACTGCGCCACACATCAAAAGTGTGGGGCTTGCGTCAGTAAGCTGGCTCCCTTCAAGATCATTCTTGAACATTATGATCAAATCTCCACTACTGTGATCAGCAATACCTCCTGCTCGTCCCAAACCGAGAGAAGCCCTCCTGCCAATACGACCTATTTGCCGATAGCTAACGGGTGCATCGGTTGCTACTTCCGTGTAAAGCTTCAGCGGATGTGGTGCAGTTTCGGACTTGGATTTAATGGAGACTGTTTGTAGTTAGAGCGGGCTCCTGACAGAGGAATAAGATGACCCATAAGAAGGCGCAATAAGGCATCAAAACACCCAAGAACCAAGCCGCGGAAGAACGAAGCCAGGACACCCGACGGTTCGTTCGGCAGGTCAGGTCCGCCACTCGCAGGAAGCACACCTCAGAAGAGAAGGCTCAGGTTCTAAAGAAGGTAGAGGCCTCTCCAGGTTCCAAGGGCAAGGTTCTGGTAAAGCTTGGAGTATCCAAGAGCGACTGCTGTCGCTGGAGAGCCAGAGCAAGGTAGAGAAGCTTTGAGGATCGAAAGCATCCAGATCCATCCTGGAGACGCCTGAGTCCTCATGAGGAGTCCGTGGCGCTGGAAGTGGCCGTTGACAAACGGATCTGAGTTCCAGGGAGTTGGCCGCGTGGATCACCGACAACAAAGGCTTTTCAATCTCAGAGTCCACCGTTTATAAAATCCTCATGTGTCAGGGACCGATCAACTGATCAAGAGTCCTGAGATGAAGATGGCCCAGGCAAGGAGTTCCACAACAAGACCACGGGGCCTCATCAGATGTGGTCTACCGACGCATCGTGCTTCAGAGTCTCCGGCTGGGGCTTCTACTACCTGTTAACCGTGATGGATGACTTTTCACGGTTCATCCTCGCCTGGAAGCTCCAGACAGACATGACAAGTGACCCGTTCATCGAGGTTGTCCAGGGCGCAGTAGACCCCACAGTGATGACTGATGTTCCAGGGTATCTGGAGGTCGCGATCGCCGAGTTCGTGAACTACTACAACAATCGGCGTTATCAAAAGGCTCTGGGGACCGTGACTCACTCGGACGTCTTAGACGGTCGCAGGGAACAGGTCCTGCAGAAGCGAAAGGAGGTTCAGACTCAGACGATTCAGCGTAGACGATTGTACAATCAACAACTCAGAGAGCTCGCACGATCAGCGTCGAATCTCCATTAGCTTTTTGTCCCATTTGTGCTGAATGCTTACACAGTTGAGCGTCTATACTGCCACCAGAGGCAGGTGTTTTGACTTCTTGTGGGCATTTCAAACATCGATATTTTCATCCCCTATATGCGATCCGCCCAACGACCTCGATTCAGCATTATACTCTTCGCACATCCGATACAGTCCCAATTCACGTGACCCATACATCGACAACAACTAGGAGGAATTGCAGTGGTTTGAGGATAGTGATACCTGGCGGTTACGTTGTCGTTCATCAATTTAAGTGGACACCCCATTTAAAAAGCCATGTATGGATGATAAACTTGCTCTTAACACCTTGGTATTTTTATAAGCCAGTTTACTAATTTTGTTCGGACTCGATCATCCGTATAAAAAGTACCGGAATAAGTTTCAGACTGCATTTAATCTAGATATAATTGCAAGATGAATTCTAATCTTCCGTCACTTCTCATAGCAACGCAACCCAAGGTAATCGATCTGGGCTGGGGTCACCCTTCCGCTCGATTGCATCCCCTTGACAATATACGGAGAGCTTCTACGAGGATGCTCTCCAAAGGCGATACAAGTCCACTTCAATACGGTGCGACTCAGGGATATGGCCCATTCCTTGAAAGCCTTGCAACATTTTTGTCAAAACAGCAGAGTTATCAAATGCAAGTTGACCCACATAACTTGTTTTTGACGGCAGGAGCTTCTCAAGGTTTGGATCTAGCCTGTACGCTCTTTGCGAGCAAAGGTGACACCATAGTCGTTGAAGAGCCGACTTATTTTGTCATCGAGCAAATATTCCGAGAACATAACCTCAAAATTGCCGGAATACCCACCGATTCGGATGGCATGATGGTTTCAGTGTTAGCAGAGAAATTAGAATCCGGCTTCCGACCGAAGTTAGTGTACACCATCCCTACTTACCAAAACCCTACTGGAACTTCTATGCCACCTGAAAGACGAAAGCAATTAGTGTCCCTAGCAACGGAGTTCGATTTTCACATATTGGCAGATGAAGTCTATCAATTGATTCACTTCGAACACATACCGCCGCCGCCGCTCATATCTTTCGACCACGACAATCGAGTATTGTCGTTTGGATCGTTTTCTAAAATACTCGCGCCTGGGCTTCGGGTGGGTTGGATACAAGCCTCACGAGACGTGCTTCGCAGGTTCACAGACGCTGCAGTGACTTTCAGTGGAGGTGGATTTAATCACTATGGAGCAGCCTTGGTAAAGGAATTTATTGATATGGGGTTCCTAGATACTAATGTCACATATTTGAGACAAGTCTATTCAAAAAGAGCTTCAGTAATGAATGAAGCTCTGCAAGCCAATTTCGGTAATTCTATTGAGTACGAAATACCCACGGGAGGATATTATTTCTGGCTCCGCTTCATCGATGGCCGTGACACAGAAGTGTTTTTGCCTCTGGCCGAAGAAAACGGTGTTTCCTACAGACCTGGGAAAATTTTCTCTGAGTCTGGAAGATTCAACGATAACCTTAGGCTTACGTACACTCTTTACGAAACTGACGAGCTGGAAAAAGGGATTGCACGTCTTGGAACAACTTTTCGTAATTATTAGACTAATTCCGATTTAGGAATTACAAATATCAATCGCCACACCCAATGCCTGTAGTTAAGCGCCCACACCACTGATCACTCTCCAAACTTCTCTCACTGCTCATTCATCCTCTCTAACGTGTGTAGAACTTCAGCGAATAAGGGACTGCACTTTTGGGCCTGGGTTTAATGGAGGCTATTTGTAGGTAGAGCGAGCTCCTGACAGAGGCATGAGATGTCCTATGGGAAGGAGCAACAGTGCATCACAACACTCAAGACAAGAACCAGTCCGCCGAAGAACGGAGCCAGGACACTCAACGATTCGTTCGGCAGGTCAGGTCAGCCACTCGAAGGAAGCACACCGCAGAAGAGAAGGCTCAGGTTCTAGAGACGGTAGAGGCAACTCCAGGCTCCAAGGGCAAGGTTCTGTTAGAATTGGGCGTCTTCCAAGAGCGACTGCTACCGCTGGAGAGCCAGACAAAGACAGGGAAGCCTTGAGGGTAGAGGGCATCCAGGCCGATGCTGGAGCCGCCTGAGTCCAAAGGAGGAGTCCGTGGTCCTTGAGGTGGCTTTGGAGTAAACGGACCTGAAGTCAAGAAAGCTAACCGCATGGACCACCGACAATAAGGGCTTTTCAGTCTCAGAGTCCAGTGTGTATCGACTCCTCAAGCGTCAGGGACTGGTAAAGAGTCCGGAGATGAAAATGGCCGCTGGCAAGCAGTTCCATGCCAAGACCACGCGTCCTCACCAGATGCGGGCCACCGACGCTTCCTACTTCAGAGTCTGGGGTTGGGGCTTCTACTACCTGGGCACAGTGATGGACGACTTCTCACGGTTCATCCTCGCCTGGAGGCTCCAACGAGACATGACATCAGACTCGTTCGTCGAGGTGGTCCAGGACGCAGTCGACCTCACAGGCATAACCGACGTTCCCTGGTAGCGTCGCACAAGGCTACTTTCGGACAACGGACCAGGCTATACCTCTCATTCCTTCGGAGAATGCCCGCGGCTGGGGGGCATCCGTCACATCCTGGCTTCGCCCTTCAATCCTCAGAGCAACGGCAAACTGTAGAAGTATCACCGGACCATTAAATTTGACGTCAACCAGATCCAATACGATGTTCCAGGGAATCTGGAAGTCAAGGTCACGGAGTTCGTGAACTACTACAACAATCGGCGTTATCACAAGGCTCTGGGGAACGTGACTCCTTCGGACGTCTTAGACGGTCGCAGGGAACAGATCCTGCAGAAGCGAAAGGAGGTTCAGACTCAGACTTTTCAGCGCAGACGATTGTGCAATCAACATCTCGGAGAGTTCGCACGATCAGCACCGAATCTCCATTAGCTTTCTGTCCCATTGTTGCTGAATGCCTACAAGCAATATGAGGCTAAATGGAGCACTCTGGGTGGCAATTGACAGCATCAGGGAGTGATCGTACAGTTGTGCCATCTCACTATGGTGCGTTTATGAAAGTACTGGAATCCATCTGGGAAATATCGGTTAATACTAGCAGAAGGACATAACTGTATGACGAGCAACGCCGACCCGGTCAGACGAACCCCCCGGTACCAGAGCCTCCTCTCGGAGCTGCGCAGTGGGCAGAAGACCGTCCTACTCGACGGCCCCATTTCTACAGAGCTTGACTCTAGAGGTGTCACCATGGCATCGGGAAAAGCAAGGCGAGTGGCCAAGGACGACCCGGAGTCGCTCGTGCAGTTGCACGTGGACTACACCAATGCCGGGGCCCGAATCATCACTACACACACGTTTGGGGGTACCCGCGACGTGCTGGGACGCGAGTTCGAAGAGCTGACCCGTGGAGCGGTGGACTGCGCGTTGGAGGCTCGTCGGCGGACGGGGACAGAGGACAGCGTGATTGTGGCGGGCAGCCTCGCCTACCACAGCGCGAAGGGACCCGGTAAGTATGACCCGACGCAGGACCCAGAGGCTTGGGAGCGCGACATCAACGACAAAGTCGACCTCCTGAAGAGCGCTGGCGTGGACGTCCTGCTGCTCGAGATGGTCGGGGGACCAACTTTTACTGCGCCCATCATCAGGGCAGTGCAGGCAAATCGCATGCCCTTTTGGGTTGGCTTCTCTGCCAAGGAGGTTGAAGGTCACGGCCTGCGAGTCTTCGACAACGCCGCTACTCCTATTGACGACGCCCTGCCAGGTCTCATCCAGCTCGCCATCGAAGGTCCGGAAGGAGTGTTCAAGGGTGAAGGAGACAGCGGCGTCGACGTAATTGGGGCCATGCACTGCAAGCCGGCGGAGCTAGGAAACGTTCTAGAGGCCGTGCAGGCGCACGGATGGGACGGCCCGATGATGGCCTACCCGGACGACGTGCAAGAATGGGACCCCACGACTTATAAGTCTGTGTACGGTAACGACCCCGTCGACGTTTACTGCACTCACTGCGTCAACTGGAGGCGAGATTTTCCGAAGTGCAGCCTCCTTGGAGCTTGCTGCGGGTTCTCAGTGAAGCACATCGCCGCTCTCGACCAGCGTCTGCGTATGGAAACGCCGGACTACAAGACCGAGAGCCTATGACATGCCGGACCTTTCCGCGGTGAAGCTTGGCAAAACGACGGACGAAGGCGGGGTCGGAGTCCAGTCTGGGACGGCCCGATTTGACGCTTTTCATGGTGTCTTCGACTAATCCGGAACTCCATTTGGCCAAACCCACCGGCGCGGCACTCCCTGGCAGATCCTCGGATGCCTGAACGTTGCCCAGCAATAGCATGATCCGGCGTTGCACTCCCAGTATCCCTAGTGGCTCTCATGGGGCGTGAATTCGTTCTGACACCGCCCGGCGCGAATCAACAATTCGATAATGGCCGGCTTGCTCCCCCACTTTTGATCAATCAACTCGTCCGGCAAATCCACATTGAGTTCCATTCGTGGCTGAGACGTTTGGCATAGTGTGATTGTGCCCGGCACGATTCTTCTGATGGGATTTCTTTGGAGATATTATGGAAGATCACGTCGACTCGCATGCTTCGCGTTATCCGGCACTTCAATTACTCACATGTAGACGGTCACCTTGGTCAACGACAAAGACAAGCCAGACAAGTTCGAATTCACCGATGAAGGTGAAGAAGTATCGTATATCGGGTTGGAAGAGGCCCGTCTCCTTGCCATGCAAGTCGCCAACGAGAAGCCTGGAGACTACGGACGACGGTACTCCGACCTTCGCATGGTCTTCGCGCCGTGGGAGGATGAGGAGACCGAAGAATATTACAGGGTCGTCTAGGCCCTGCGTCCTCGGGGAGAATTCACCCCTAAAGTGACTTCCGCATTGTGTTCCGTGGCACAAGATTAATAAGCGTGGTATTGGATCATCTCAATGGCCGGTTGACTGCGACAAGCTCTCGCAGTAGTCTGCAACCTGAAGTATGTGGTCCCATCAACCAGCCCAATTCTTGAGGAGAACAGAGTGAACCAACGGCCCAAGATTACCGCTATTGAATTGATAGAGTTCGGGTTCGAGCTGCAGAATATCGGACGCGAGCCGACCATCGGTATACCCATTTACAAGCCCGGAAGCACTCTCCAGTCAGGCGGCAATGCCATCAAGATACACACTGACACCGGAGTAACCGGCGAGTTCGTCGGAGGTCTGCCCACCGACTACACGGCCATCCGGGGATTCGCATCATCCCTCATCGGCAGGCCGGCGCTGGGGCGAGAAAAGATCTACAACGACATCAAGCAGGCTACTCGCCAGATAGCCCGGATGGGCCAGGGAGTGGTGGATATCGCTCTGTGGGATCTTGCGGGCAAGTTCTATGGCGCTCCGATTTACGAGATCCTCGGAGGACAACAGAAGAAGCTGAAGTGCTATGCCAGCACCTATATCGGAGACAGAGAACCCGACGGCCTCGCCACCCCCGAAGCCTACGCCGACTTCGCCCAGCAGTGCCTGGAAGCCGGTTACAAGGCATTCAAAATTCATGGCTGGCAAGATGCTCCCATCGAGGAGCATGTCGAGTTGGTCCACGCCGTCGGACAGAGGGTGGGCGGCAAGATGGACCTGATGCTTGATCCCTTCTGCGCCATCGACACTTTCGGTGACGCATACAAATTGGGACGGGCCTGCGATGAGGAGAATTTCTTCTGGTACGAAGACCCATTCAAGGACGGCGGTGTCTCAGCCCACGCCCACAAGAAGCTGCGGCAGATGATCTCGACTCCCATCCTTCAACTTGAGCACCTGCGAGGCCTGGAGTCCCACGTGGACTTCATCGAGGCCGAGGCCACCGACTTCGTTCGAGGCGACGCACTATACGACGGCGGGATCACCGGGGTCATGAAGATTGCCCACGCCGCTGAGGGCTTCGGTCTGGACGTCGAACTTCACGTCGCCGGCCCCGCCCAACGACACTTGATGGCCTCGATGCGCAACTCCAACTACTACGAGATGGGACTGTTGCATCCCAAGGGCGGCCCCTTCGGAGGCCCGGTGTACAAGGACGGCTACCGTGACGCCATCGATGCTATCGACGAGAACGGGTGCGTCGATGTTCCCGAAGGTCCGGGACTGGGCGTCGAGTACGACTGGGACTTCATCACGGCTAACCAGACCGGCTCCCAGACCATCGAGTAACTTCTAGCAATAGGGCCCCAAGGTTTCGTCGAAACCTCGGCCCTTGATGCATTAGATAACCCCGCCTATGCCCGGAGGCTGCCTCTTCGGCGGCGCCACAGCGTTAAAATTACGATGACACCTGCCAAAACCAACAAGTCCAGCCAAGACGCGCCCCATAGTAGAACGGTTGCGCCGAACACGTCAACCGGGGTATTTCTGATTAGACATAAAGGCCATCTAACCACATTTCAGTTGCCAGAACATCCACCAGCCTAACGTTCACTGAGTTGGACGATTGGTTCGCGGCCAGCCAAGTTTGGCGAATCGCAATAGTCGGCAATAGCGGACAAATACGACAAACAAACAGCCCCCTGACTCTGCATCAAAGGGCTGTTTTATGCCTAAAATTTGGCAGGAACGGCAGGATTCGAACCCGCGACCCTCGGTTTTGGAGTTGCATAGCGCCTGTTTTGGCCTGTCCCTGAGGTTCCCCGAGAGTGCCTACCCGTGCCTAAATAAGCCGTTATTAATATCGGTACGTCACTCCATGTATCGGGTAGTCCCTGGTAGTTGGTGACCATTCGGCAAATAATATAGGCCTCTGATGCAATGTCAGAGGCCTATTCATGCCTGAAATGATGGAGCCAACGGACGGATTTGAACCGTCGACCTGCGGTTTACAAAACCGCTGCTCTACCACTGAGCTACGTTGGCATCGCAGGCGTGGGCAGTAGCATTGTATCGCAAATGCCAGATTTCCACATACGAAATTCAGGTCGAATGTCGACATAAGCGACGATTCAGCGAGGGCCGAGAAATTGGTCCAACGGCTGCGCGGGCGACTTGATCTCAAGGATCAGGGCATCCTCCAGGGCTTCTACTGAATGCTCGACTCCCTCAGGGTGTCGGCACGCGTCGCCTGGCCCCAAAATCACCGATTCGCCCTCTATTGTTCCTCTGATTCTGCCGCTGATTACGTAGCACACCGATTCGTGCCGATGGGCGTGTGTCGGTGAACGGGACCCAGCCGGGTATCGAATTTCCAGCATGTTCATTTTTTCGCCCGGGATCATTACCTTCATAGTCACGTTGCCTGTAAAAGCATGGCCTTCGACAGTCGTGAGTTGTTGGAGTTCGACTTCCTGATTTTTGGCGATGAGCATTGGTCGTCTTCTTTCATGGCACGTTGTTTCGGGTGCATGCAAATGCTTTGAATCAGCAAAATGGAGCCAACGGACGGATTTGAACCGTCGACCTGCTGTTTACGAAACAGCTGCTCTACCACTGAGCTACGTTGGCGCAAGCCACCACGATTCTGCCGAAGGGTTAATCGGCCCGCAAACGGCTACAAAATTATCTTAGCATGGCCCTAAGCAGGATGAAAAGTTCCGATCTTAACAGGCCCAATACCTCAAGTTGCTTTCACAACTTGCGCCTGTCTGCTGGATCTGACTTAGAAGGATCTCAATTATTAGATAAAAACCCCCTTGTGGGCGACGCACAGGCACAGCAAATCGTCTTTTCAGGGAGTTGTCTGACGTTTAAGAACGCTTTGGCGAGGGAATGATTCTGGTGTTTCGCATAATTTAATAGTCCGCGCCGAAAGATAGGTTCAATTTGACCGATCGGACAGAAATGGCCCCATGTGAAAGTTCTCGTTCTCACCGTCTCAGAGGAGCCAAACTACCTGTTCAGAGCATTGGGTGTTGGCGAACTGGGTTACGTGCCAAAAACCGCAAGCCCGAGCGAGATTGTTGACGCTCTGCATCAGGTTGGTCAGGACTGGGTGGTTCCGTCACCCGCGATAGCGCCGCGGTTCATGGCTGACTCGATCCAGCCGTCTGAGAAAGGCGCGGGTGTCACAGAAATAGACACTCAATTGACTGCCCGCGAACAGGATGTGCTTAAGCTCGTGGCCAGTGGAATGTCTAACGCGGAGATAGGCGGCAACCTCAACGTGTCAGAGAACACTGTGAAAACCCACGTCAAGAAAGTGCTAGGCAAGCTTCATATAAAGAACCGCGGCGAAGCCGTGGCTTAAGCTTCCAGGCTCGGATTTATTGCGTGAGCGATAATCTGAGACCGCTGCCGATTTTCGATCATTTGGACCGACCCACATCTTCTCGATTCTCGTGATATTCGCTTTCCTACCCAACTGATATATACTGGCTCCGTTTTGAGAATCACTCATGAGAGAGATCACTAACAGACATCATCGTGGGAGGGCCAGCAAATGCCAACCGATGGCGAATTCAAGCTCATCACTGCCGGGCGGTTGATTGACGCCAAAGGCGGGCCACCAATCGACAATGGCGCGATCCTGATTCACGGATCATCGATAGTCGCCGTGGGTCGGAGTGGAGAGATTTCAGCTCCAGAAGGCGCCGACGTTCAGATTCTAGACTACCCGGGAAAAACGATCATGCCCGGCATGGTCGATTGCCACACCCACCACAACGGCTTCGGAGACGGACGTGCAGGCGACGAGTTGACGCTTCTGGACGACGAAATCCTGACTCTACAGTCGGCCCGAAACGCCAGATCAAGCCTGTATTCTGGCGTTACCTCGATCAGGGAAAATGGCCCCAAAAACTATACTATGTTCAGGCTGAGAGACGCGATAAATCAAGGCATCACGGTCGGGCCCCGAATGGTCCTGTGCGGCCGGCCGGTGGCGATAATCGGAGGCCACATGGGCTACTTCGGATCGGAGGTCACAGGGCCGAACGAGTCCCGCGCGATGACTCGTCAACTCATCAAAGAAGGGGCCGACTACATCAAGGTCACAGCGACAGGCGGCACAACTCGCACATCGTTCCCTCTGAAACCTTCGTTCACCGTTGAAGAATTGGTGGCGGTCACCGACGAAGCCCATAAATTCGGGAAGCTTACCGCAACTCATTGCGTGTCTTCGCAGGGCATCGCAAACTCTCTCGATGCCGATGTGGATATGATCATCCACTGCGTTTACAAAGACGGCGACGGAACGGACACGTTCCGTCAGGACATCGCCGATCGCATCGGCGAGAAGGGCGTTTATGTGAACCCGACGCTGCATGTTGGCAGGTCAGGGCGTTGGAAATTGGAGCATAAAAAGGCGGCTCAAGGACTGACCCCTGAAGAAACTGTAACTTTGGAAGCAACGTATCGTAACAACGAGGTGCGGCTGGAGGACAGCCGTAAGATGATTGAGATGGGTCTGAAAGTAATCACTGGTTCAGATTCATCATGGGGAGACTATCAACTAGGTAACACGGTTTACGAAACCGAGTTGTTGGTTGAAGCAGGCTACACGCCCATGCAGGGCGTTCATTCTGTGACCAGCGACGCCGCCAAAGCGTTGGGACTGGACGATCTAGTGGGCACGTTAGAAGCTGGGAAAGAAGCGGATATCATTATTGTCGATGGCGACCCTTCTCAGGACATCAACGCGCTCTGGAATGTTGATGAAGTGTTTTTCGCGGGCGAGGTTGTAGATCGCGGCTCGTTCGATTCTAAGACAACAGTTCGTCAGCCTCCGGCTTTTTAACATACAAAAGAACATCATCGCGAGACTCGGAGGAGTGACGCATATGGGATCAGATTTCAAGATTCTGAAGGCCGCACGATTGATTGACGGATCAGGAGGGCCTGTCCAGGAGCGAGCGGCAATCCTCCTCGAAGGCGACACGATTCGACAGGTCGGCACCGAGGAAACTGTCGCCGCTCCCGAGGGCGCAAGCGTGGAGGAGGTGGATTATGGCGACAAGACGATCCTTCCCGGCCTGATCGACAGCCACGTCCATCTGATAGGGATCGGCGACGGGAGAGCAGGGGACGAACTCACGACGCTGGATGACGAAATTCTGACTCTGCAAGCAGCCCGCAACGCCCGAGCGCACCTGTACTCCGGGGTGACGACCGTGCGGGACTGCGGGGCCAAAAACCGCACGACGTTTTTGCTAAGAAACGCAGTGGAGATGGGCATCACTCCGGCGCCAAGGTTGCTGCTCGCGGGCAGGCCGATGGCGATTGTTGGCGGGCATCTGAGTTACTTCGGAATCCAGGCCACTGGCCCGGACGAATGCCGGGCCGGCGTTCGCCAGCTTGTCAAAGAGGGCGCAGATTTCATCAAGATCACAGCCACGGGCGGCAGCACACGAACGTCCCATGCTTTGCGCCCGTCTTTCAACGTGGATGAGCTTTCGGCTATATGTGACGAGGCGCACAAGTTTGGGATACACGCCGCCGCGCACTGCGCGTCCTCTCAAGGCATGATTAACGCGCTGGAAGCGGGCATCGACACAATCATCCACGGCATCCACAAAGAGGCGGACGGGACGAGCACGTACCGTCCGGAGATTTCCGCGCGCATCGCCAGGACTGGGGTGTTTTTGAACGCGACGCTCGCCGGCGCAAGGGTGCGAATCGAGATGCTGGAAGACAAAATGGAATCCGATGGACTCACGAACCAAGAAGACGTCCAACTCGATTACATGATGGCCGAGTACGAAACGCGCCTGGAGCATTTTTTGAGGATGCGCGAGGCGGGGGTTGTGATGGTTGCTGGCTCAGATTCTGCGTGGGGCAACTACCCAATGGGCGACCATCAAACCGAGATTGAGACTCATGTTATTGGTGGCATGGCGCCTATGGAGGCGATCGTCGCGACCACGATGGACGCGGCGCGGTCCTGCTGGATTGATGATCGCGTGGGCACGCTGGAGGAAGGCAAGCTAGCCGACATTCTCGTCGTGGACGGCAATCCTGTCGATCGGATTGAGGACCTTCGCAACATCGCCGATGTGTACCAGAGTGGCGAAGCCGTGAACCGAGGCGATTTCGTGTGAATACCGAGACACTATGCAAATTGACCTAGACGAACCACAGGCCCAGCGTCCAAATAACGCTGGGCCTGTTGAGTTCAGATCAGATTGGGAAGTCTACCTCTCGATGGCCGCTCCGACGATTGAGCCGTATTCAGTCCAAGAGCCATCGTAGTTGCGGACCTTGTGGTAACCAAGAATCTGGGTCAGGACGAACCAGGTGTGGGATGATCGCTCGCCGATTCGGCAATAAGTAATCACCTCGGAATCGCCGTTGATGCCCTGTCCGCCGTACACGGATCGAAGCTCCTCGACAGACTTGAATGTGCCGTCTTCAGCGTTGACCGCAGAGGCCCACGGGATATTGGCAGCGCCCGGTATGTGGCCTCCGCGCTGAGAGCCTTCTTGCGGGAGGTTCGCGGGCGCAAGTAGTTCACCAGAGAACTCGGCAGGCGCTCGGACATCCACCAACCCGATGTTATTCCGTGTAGACGCTGTGTCAATAACGTATTCTCTGGTAGCGCGAATCGAAGTATCGGCGTTGCTGGCGCGATAGACGCGACGCTGAACGTCGGCGGCGTCGGTATTGGTCGGCCTGCCTTCGTCGATCCACTTCTGCCTGCCGCCGTTCATCATCTTCAAACGGCGGTGACCATAAATCTTCATCTGCCAGAATGCGTAAGTGGCGAACCAGTTGTTGTTGTCCCCGTACAGCACGACAGTGGTGTTTCGGCCAATGCCCGACTCTCCGAGAAGTCGCTGCATTTGTTCTTTGTTCAAGATGTCTCGGGTCAACCGATCGTTGAGTTGCGTCGTCCAGTTCCATCCCACTGCTCCTGGGATATGCCCTTGATCGTAAGCGGTCGTGTCAACGTCCACCTCTACCAACCTCAGATTTTCTGTGTCGAGATTGTCGGCTACCCAACCTGTTTCGACAATCGTTTCGGGATGGGCTACTCGTGCGGGCATGTTAGATTCCTCCTGGAGAATGGACGGTCGAAGCGCTCGACGATTGGGCTTGACGGATACCCCAACCGACCGCCGGCATTGATCAACGGGCGTCAAATGCGGCCTTCGTCGGTTCTGAAAAGACTGACGAAGGCCGCAATGATTCAAATTGTCTAGATTCCTTAGTCCCCTGTGACCGCAACGCCGCAGAAGATTTCGTAGTCGATTAGTTCGGTGACCGTGGGGTTGTCGCCACAGAGAGGGCACTCAGGGTTGCGGCGAAGCTTCACGGTGCGGAAATCCATGTCGAGGGCGTCGATCAGCAGCAGCCGGCCGGACAGAGACTCTCCAACGTCGAGGATCAGTTTTGTGGTCTCGGTGGCCTGAATTGTGCCTACTAATCCGGGCAACATGCCCAGGACACCGGCTTCGGCGCAACTTGGCACCTCCCCAGGAGGCGGCGGCGTCGGGAATAGGCAACGATAGCAACCCTGGCCTGGCTTGAACACCGTTGTCATACCATCAAACAGCAGTATGCTACCGTCCACCAAAGGTTTGTTGCTCAGGTACGCTGCGTCGTTCACCAGATAACGGGCCGCGAAGTTGTCGGCTCCATTGACGATGATGTCGTAGTCCTTCATGATCTCGAAGGCGTTGTCCGAAGTCAATGGCTCCTCGTGAGTTATGACTACGGTGTCCGGGTTGTACGCTTTGAGGGTCGCAACTGCGGACTTGACCTTGGGAGTGCCGATGTCGTCGTTGTAGTGAAGTATCTGCCGCTGCAGGTTGGTCACGTCCACAGCGTCAAAATCAACGATGCCGATGGTTCCGACGCCGGCAAGTGTCAGATAGATAGCGATAGGCGATCCAAGACCACCGGCGCCCACAATAAGCACTTTGGCGTCCAGCAATTTGCGTTGGCCGATGCTGCCAACCTGAGGCATTATTATGTGTCGGCTGTATCGCCGCACTTGATAGGGTGTTAATGGTCTGGTCTGGGTTGTTGTCATGCAATTTCCTCCATCGAAAACGCTAGGTTATAGCACTGTATTACATGCTGTTCGGTGGACAGCGATTTATGGGCAAAGAAAAAACTCCATCGGTTGACTGGGGCGATAACCGAGGAGCCGTGAGAACTGTCTGAATTTGTTGATTTGAATCCCATTCAGCGAACCATGTTGGTGTCGGTGACTGGCTCTCTAACCTGCGTGCCTCGCGCCTATTGATGGTAGATTTATACAGGAACAGCCATCGCGCAAAATATGAATCAAAACCGCCTCCGGAGCATCTATCCTACCTGAGAATGTAGATTCCAGGAAAGTATAGCATGAGATGGTTGCACGTTCAACAATATCATGAGACTGATTGGACACCTTAAATATCGATAAATTGACGAGGAGTGACCTCGCAAGTAAGATGGAATGGCAATGACACGCCTTGTGGTGGTTTCCGATAGGGTTCCGTCCGCCGCAGAGTTGGCACCCGGACAGGAAGGCACAGCGGTGGTTGGAGGACTCGTCAGTGCTGTCAAACCTCTGATGCTTCGACAGCAAGGTCTTTGGATGGGTTGGAGCGGTCGCACTACCACACGTCGCAGATCTGATCCTCCAACGATCGAGCTGTCTGGCGGACCGGTTGAACTGGCCAAAATTGACTTGACGCTTGATGAGTCCGACCTCTATTACCTCGGATTTTCCAATCGCACTCTCTGGCCTTTATTTCACACGTTTCCGGAACGCTGATACGTTCGCAACGACACGTTTCGAGCGTATCAGCGTGTCAATGAGAGATTTGCCACGTCTCTTTTTCCTTCACTTGGCAAGAATGACCTGGTTTGGGTTCATGATGACCAGCTAATTCTGGTCGGAGAATACCTCCGCCGATTGGGCTGGAAAGGCAAGGTTGGATTTTTTCTGCACATTCCGTTTCCCTCACCGGACGTCTTTGAGATCCTGCCGTGGGCGCGTGATCTGCTTAATGGGTTGTTAGAGTACGATCTGCTGGGCTTCCATACTCAGCGTTATCGGCAGAACTTCGTTGATGTAATGGATCGTGAAGTTGGCGGCATTTGGAATGACCCGCACTACGCGGTTGGCGTCCGAACTGTGAAAGTTCGCAAGTTCCCTAAAGGCATGGAACCAGGCACATTCCATGATGCCGCGATGGCGTCAACAACAAGCGTCTCAACCGAGCTTTCACTGCCAAATGACGACGATCACAAAATCGTAGTAGGAGTGGATCGCTTGGACTACACGGAGGGAATTCCAGAAAGGTTAAAGGCATTTGGCGAATGTTGGACCGCCATGCAAACATGCGCGGTCGAGTCACACTGGTCCAGGTCACCCAGCCGTCACGTTCCCGCGTTCGTGAATACATTGAAGAACGAGAGAAAGTGGAACGTTTGGTCGGGCAGGTCAATGGCAGATACTCTGATGCAGGATGGAGTCCCCATCAGATACCTGTATCGATTTTTCCCTCAAACACAGCTCGCCCGGTTCTATCATGACTCCCATGTGGTAATGATTACTCCTCTTCGCGATGGAATGAATATAATAGCTAAAGAATATATCACCGCCCATGGGGAAGACCCAGGTGTTTTGGCGCTTTCAAAGTTTTCGGGCGCCGCGGTTGAGTTGACCGAAGCGACCCAGGTCAATCCATACGACACCGAAGGGACGGCAGAGCAGCTATACCAGGCGCTTCGTATGCCGCACACCGAACGTGTCCGACGCTGGCGGTCGCAGATGAACGCAGTAACCGAAAACACAGCGCGTGCTTGGGGAGAGAATTTTTTCCAAGAATTGCAATTACCCTGATCCGAGGAGCTACCCACATGAATACAAGCCCCGCGATGTCAACATTCGACGAAGTGAACGTATTCTTCGACAGAGCCGCTGACCGCCTAGGGATGGCAGACGGCGTGCGTGAGATGCTTCGCAGCCCGTGGCGTGAGCTTCGAGTTACCGTTCCCGTCAGGATGGACAACGGCGAGATAGAAGTCTTCACCGGTTACCGCATTCAGCACAACGGCGCGCGCGGCCCTTACAAAGGCGGCGTTCGGTTCCACCCTGACGCGGACGTGGAAGAAGTCCGGGCGCTTGCTTCACTGATGACCTGGAAAACCGCCCTGGTGGAGATTCCATTTGGTGGCGCGAAGGGCGGCGTCCAGTGCGACCCACTCACTATGAGTAACGGAGAGTTGAATCGGTTGACACGACGATATACTCAAAATATCGAGCACCTGTTGGGAGTCAATCGCGACATACCTGCGCCGGACCTGGGCACCAACGCGCAGACGATGGCCTGGATGATGGACGCATATGGACAGATTCACGGTCACACGCCAGGTATCGTCACGGGCAAACCTGTAGAGCTAGGGGGGTCGGTCGGTCGGGATTCGGCCACCGGGCGAGGAGCTATCTATGTCACAACCGAGATGGCCAAAGACATGAATATGGACCCTGCAGGCGCACGCATCGTGGTGCAGGGATTCGGGCAAGTCGGATCATGGGCCGCAAGGATAGCAGCGGAACAGGGCTGCACCGTCATCGCCGTGAGTGACGTGGATGGCGGTACGTTCAACTCCCAAGGCCTCGACGTCGAGGCCCTCGTTAACCTCAAGGATGAAGGCGGCAGCGTCCAGAACTTCAAGGGCGGTGAATCGATCTCGAACAACGATCTCTTAGAGCTGGATTGTGATATTTTGATTCCGGCAGCTATAGACCGCGTGATCCACGCCGACAACGCCCCGCGCGTAAAGGCCAAAGTGATAATCGAAGCAGCGAATCACCCACTTACCCCTGAGGCTGATGACATACTGAACGACCGGGGAATCAGGATAGTGCCCGACATATTGGTGAACGCGGGCGGTGTGGTCGTGTCCTACTTCGAGTGGACTCAAAACCTGTACCAACACACTTGGGACATGGATCGGGTGAACGACGAGTTGAGCAAGATCATGACCCGCGCATTCACCTCCGTGAAGGATCGCGTCCAGGCAGAGGGTGTAACCTACCGGGAAGCCGCGTTCCTGATCGGGCTGGAGCGTGTCGCCCATGTGGCTGAATTGCGCGGATTCATCTAAACGGCATCAATCCCGTCATCGACCACAAGGCCGTCCCGCATCTTCACGATACGGTTGCACTGGTCGCCGATTTCCTGAGAGTGGGTGACGATGATAAATGTCTGCTTGTTGCGTTCGTTTAGTTCGAATAACAGGTCCATGATGCCCTGGGCGGTCTCTGAATCGAGGTCGCCGGTCGGCTCATCGGCCCAGATTATTGCGGGTTCGTTGACTAGCGCTCTCGCGATCGTCACCCGTTGACGCTGACCCCCGGAAAGCTCGGCAGGTTTATGGGCCGCCCAATCTGCAAGACCGACCCTCTCCAACGCGGCCAGCGAGCGCTCTCTCGCTTCGTTCGAGTTTACACCCGAAACCAGCATGGGAAGTTCGACGTTCTCCACAGAATTCAAAACTGGCAACAGGTTGTATAGTTGGAACACGAATCCCATCTCTCTGGCTCGATGGTCGGTCCGGGAGTTATCGTCCATGTCTTCCAACGAGAGGCCGTCAATGAGAACCTCGCCGCTGTCGATCTCGTCAATACCAGATAGGCAATTTAGCAGTGTCGTTTTCCCACAACCGCTTGGTCCCATGATTGCGACTACTTCGGCGCGCGTCACCGTCAGGTCGATGCCCCTCAGAGCGTGGACAGCCACACCTCTCCCGCCATCGTAAGTCTTCTCGACGTTGCGGGCGATGACAATCGCGTCTGAGCCATTTGACATATTCGTCCCTTTCGGCAATCCGGCAGCTCGGGTCTTGGCCCGAACCAGGCTAAGTTTAGAATATCATAGGCAGGATCGTTGATCCCGCACATCATTGTCGATGAACTTTTCGGTTCGGTCAATCCGAATAATTCTTACTGACGAATCAGATGCGCGCGTGAACGCCGCGCTTGACCGCAAACCACGAACATCGTAGGCTTGGCGCGTGCGATAATTGGCCACGGTGCTTATCTTCGATTAGGCGAGTCAGGAGACAACACATGGAGTTTGGGTCATTCGCGGAATTTCACGCTCGACCAGGGTATTCTCAACGGGACATATTCAACGAATCCTTCGAGCACGTCGATCAGGCGGAATCGATGGGACTCGACGGCGTTTGGCTTTCAGAGTCTCATTTCAACCCGGTGCGGTCCGTGATGTCATCGCCCTTGATGGTTGCTTCGGCGATAGCTGGAAGGACGAAGCGTCTCAAGATCGGGACCGCTGTGCATATCATTCCGCTCGGAAACCCGCTTCGCATGGCTGAAGAGGTCGCGACGCTTGATCACGTAAGCCAGGGAAGGTTTGAATATGGCGTCGGTCGCAGCGGTCTGCCCGGCTCATACGAAGGTTACGGCATGGCCTATGCCGAGAGCAGGCAACGTTTTTACGAATATCTCAATATCATGAACCGCGCCTGGACCAACGAACGTTTCTCCTACTCCGGCGATTATTACTCCTATGACGACGTGTGCCTGACCCCAAAGCCGTTCCAACAGCCCCACCCAAAGATCAGGGTGGCGGCGACAACGTCCGACACTTTCGAGACCCTGGGAACGCTAGGTTACCCAATTTTCATTGGCGTCCGCAGTCTGGATATGTTCCAGGTTAAAGAGCAAGTGGACGCTTACAAAAAAGCATGGAACGACGCCGGACACGAAGGGCCGATTGATGTCTCTTTGCGCGTGCCTGTTTATGTGTCGGAGTCTAAAGACGATGCTCTGTCGGCCCCCGAAGACAGCTTCATGAAGCAGTTTCGCAGGCTGGGTGGTCAACTGGCGGCGTCGGTGTCACGATCGGGTTCAGAAGCAAGAGACTTGCGCTCCGAACGCGGCGCGCAACTTGCTGAAGTTGACTGGGAGCGGGTCCAACGAGAAAAGGTCGCCGTCGGCACGCCAGAAATGGTTATTGAGCAATTGAACATCATGAAAGACACACTGAGCCTGTCTGGTGTCGTCGCTGAGTTCAACGCAGGGGAAGGCATCTCAAAACAGCAAATCGCCACTTCGTTGAGGCTGATCTGCGAGAAGGTGATGCCTGCATTCAAATGAATAACGGTGACGCCGATTGGCCCCGTGGTCCCGACGGCGTGTTCGCTGTCGGATGTTACAATGAGGTCTGACTTCCTCTAGAGGAGCATCATGGTGACTCTAAATACCGAACACAGGTTGGCTGAACCGACTATCGCCGTCCTGATCGACTATGAAAACGTCGGTCTGGACTCGATACAGTATCTATTCGACCAGCTTTCTGACATGGGCCGCGTCATCGTCAAACGGGCGTACGCAGACTGGTCTGTTCATCGGAACAAGCGAGACCAGCTTTTGGAACACGGCATTGAAGCCGCCCACTATTTCCATGCGACCAGATCCGGCAAAAATGCCAGCGACATTTGTCTTGTGATCGACGCCGTCGAACTTGTGCATACTTCGAATGTGGACGCGTATGTAGTTGTGTCATCGGATTCGGATTTCGTTCCGTTGGTTAATAAGCTTCGTTCATCTGGAAAGCTGGTTGTGGGCGCCGGACGCCGGGACATAACACCGGTCACGCTGGTAAAATCGTGTGACCGATACATCTTCCTCGACGACGGCGCAACCCAGAATAGCGAAGCGCCGACAACGCAACCAAACGAAACGCGAACGCAGGCGAGGAGAGGTCGAACTGACCGTCGCGAGCCATCGAACTCCCTGATCACTCGCGCGCTTGAAGCATCTCAAGATGGACAGGGGCAGGTTCCGGGGTCGAAGTTGCACCAGACGATGCGCAGGATTGACCCGAGCTTCAACTTTAAGGCGCAAGGATTTTTGACCTTCACACGATTCCTCGAATCCAGGGGTGAGGTGCGTGTCGTCAGGTCGCAGGGGCCGGGCGATATTTTGGTTCAACTATCCTCCCAACGCGAAGCCCCAGCGCCAACACGTGAAGTTCAACCTGAACCGACGAGGAACCGCAATCCGCGACCGGCGGAGGCAACCGAAATCCCTGTTGAGCCGGAGGAAAAGTGGGAGAGAGATGTTGATCTTGCTTGGCGCAGCCGCCAGGGGCCAAAAATCGCAGGGCAGTCGGCAGCCGCGGACGTTGCAAAAGTGCTGAACGCCCCCAACCTCAAATCCACAAAGTATCCAACGCTGGACAAATTGCTCGACGCTAGCCATTATCTGGATTTCAGGTGGCGTCGAGAAGGCAACGCCATCATCCGAATCTGACCCGGGCCACCAGAATATTCGAGCGATTTTACATGCTGCTGGCAATTGACATCGGGAACACAAACGTAACGATCGGCGCGTTCGACGGCGACACTCTCAAGGCAACGTTTCGTCTCACCACTGACACCAAACGGATGCCTGACGAGTACGCGTTGGCAGTTAGCCAACTTCTGCCAATGCGGGGCGTTTCGTCCAAGTCGGTCACCGCCATTGCCCTGTGCAGTGTGGTGCCTCCTCTGACGCCCAGTTTCGTCCAACTATGCGAGGATTATTTCGACATAACGCCACTGGAGATCGGCGCTGGAACCAAAACAGGCATTCACGTGAAGTATGATTCTCCCAGAGATGTAGGCGCGGATCGTATCGTCGATGCCGCCGCCGCGCTTTCATTGTACGGTGGCCCGGCAGTTATCGTGGACATAGGCACTGCCACGGTGTTTGACGCTGTGACCGATAATGGCGATTACCTTGGCGGCGCAATCGCGCCAGGAATTCAGATAGCCGCAGATTCTTTGTTCCACACAACCGCCCAACTGCGAAGAGTGGAGCTCACAGCGCCTGCTACCGCCATTGGCAAAAACACGGTTCACGCCTTGCAGTCCGGTCTCGTGTTGGGGTACGCCGAACTGGTCAAAGGGATGATTCGGAGGTTCGATGAGGAGCTGGGAGGAAACGCCAAAATTATTGCCACCGGTGGACTGGCGGGAGTGGTTGTCGATGAAGTTGGAATGTTCGATGCTGTCGATCCGAATTTGACGTTAACTGGCCTGCGCTTAATCCATGAAATTAATTCAGGTTGAGCCGTGCGGTTCTGCCTCTCGAGGATACGCTAAATGTCTACAGTTCTGGATGGCAAGCACATTACGCTGGGAGTGACAGGCAGCATAGCCTGTTACAAGGCGATTGACCTTGCCAGCAAATTGACTCAGGCGAACGCCAATGTAGACGTGATTCTTACCAAAGGCGCTTCGAAATTTGTGACCATGTTAGCCTTTGCCGCGATCACCCATCGGCCTGTGGTCACCGACGTGTTCGATCCTCAGTCGGAGTTGAGCATTGATCACGTCGCCCTTGCCGAAAGGTCCGATTCGATCGTCATTGCCCCGGCCACCGCCCACACGATAGCGAAAATGGCGCACGGCCTGGCTGATGACGCACTCACTACGACGCTTTTGGCGACTCAAGCTCCCGTGATTGTTGCGCCAGCTATGGATGCCCATATGTTCGACAATCCCGCGACACAGGCCAATGTCAGGCTGTTAGAAGAGCGCGGCGTGACGTTCATCGGGCCGGCTTCTGGCAGGCTGGCGTCGGGCCTGATTGGCAAGGGACGATTGGTGGAGACGCCGGAGATTATCGGTTGTATCAGCGCTGCGCTGGGGCGGCATGGCGATCTGGCAGGGAAAAAGATCGTTGTCAGCGCTGGCGGCACCGAGGAAGCAATCGACCCTGTGCGCGTTATCACCAACCACTCGTCAGGGAAAATGGGTTACGCGATTGCCGAAGCTGCGAGAGACCGTGGAGCGTCCGCTGTTCTGGTTTCGACGCCGACAGCGTTGCCTGCTCCCTATGGTGTCAGGATGGTGAATGTACGCTCGGCATTGGATATGCGCGATGCCATTAACCACGAGTGCCGAGACGCGGACGCAGTGGTTATGGCGGCGGCAGTCGCGGACTGGCGTCCTGTTTCGACCGCGGATCAGAAAATCAAAAAAGGCGCGTCCGACGAATGGGCCATCGAATTGACCAAGACGCCGGATATCATCGCGGGCTTGGCGGCTGACTCGCTGGTGAAGGTCGGCTTCGCCGCCGAGAGTCAGGACTTGATTGCCAATGCCCAATCCAAGCTGGTTTCCAAGGGTCTTGATCTGATAGTCGCCAATGACATCACGGCAGAGGATGCGGGGTTCGCCACAGACACCAATCGAGTGACGATTCTGGACAGAGAGGGAGGAGCGGACGACCTGCCGCTGATGTCCAAATATGACGTTGGTGTCAACATCTTGGATCGTGTTAGGCCTTTGTTCAGGCGAGATATCTCATGAACCTCAAGACAAAGGACGAGCTGACCGCTAGTGGTAAGCGATCCTGATATTTTTCGAAATATCAAAGATAAATTGCAGACCTCAGCATCGGTCAAGACCGTCTACGGGGAACCGGTTACAGCCGAGGGCAAAACGATAATTCCGGTGGCGAGGGTGCGATACGGCTTCGGAGCAGGCGGAGGAACAGGACCAGTTGCCGATCAAGCTGTTGGCGCAACCGGTGGCGGAGGCGGGGTCGAGATCGCGCCTGTCGGAATCATCGAGATCACGTCTAGCGAGACTAGATACATCTCGTTCGAGGGGCATCGTCGCACAGTTCGTAAATTGGTCATCGGGGCCGTAATCGCACTCCTCCTCCTTCGGCGACGGAAGAGAAAGTAATGTTTCACAAGTTGAGTTGAAGCTGTCAAGTAAGGCTGACAAAATTTCGCAATGTCATCTGACGGGAGAGATAAATGCCAATAGTCCGAGTAGAAATGTGGCCCGGCCGCACGCACGAACAGAAGCAAAAGCTGGCTAAAGCGATAACCGACGCGATGGTGGAAATCGGAAAGACTACACCGGAAGCGACATTGATTGTTTTTGAGGACGTCGACAAATCCAACTGGGCTCAGAGTGGAATATTAGCTTCCGACGTTTAAGCTCAGAGACATTCTTGACATAAAGCGGAACGCGTCCATATACTAAATGCAAGTAAAGAACAAAGGCTGTGAACAGGACTAGTACGCCTCCATCGGAAGCTCAGAGAGCCGGGTAAGGTGAGAGCCGGCGCTTACCGAAGCGGCAGAATGGACCTGGGAGCCGTCACCTGAACATTCCTGACCCAGGAATTTGTAGGACTGACCGGAGAGGGTACCGTTATCGAAACCCAGGGCATCGGCAAATAATTGTTTTGTCCATGCCTGAACAAAGGCCATGTGTTGTTGAGTTGAATCGACTTCGTATGGTGAGTTAGGGTGGCACCACGGTTTGACCCGTCCCTTGTGGGACGGGTTTTTTGTTTGGAAATTTTAAGCCTCGGAGGTTTGAGTTTGATGTCGAACATCGACGTCCAGTTGTGGCAAAACATTAGTTAACACACGGAGAGACCGCGGCGAGTTAATCGCGCCCATCGAACCAACCGAGGATGAACAATAAATGCAAACGACATCAAACACAATCGAATCACAACCTCAATCAAAAACCCGTCGGAGAGTGTTCAGCGGAGTCCAGCCCTCTGGCGACCCGCAACTAGGCAACTATCTGGGCGCATTCAAAGGCTGGGTGGACCGGCAGGATCAGAAGGACAACTTTTTCTGCATCGTCGATCTTCACGCCATCACCGTGGAACAGAACCCAGAGGAGCTTCGGCGTCAGACCCGCGAGCTTGCAGCCATGCTTTTCGCCTGCGGAATCGACCCTGACAAGAGCACGCTCTTCATCCAAAGCCACGTCACAGCCCACGCTGAGGCATGCTGGATTCTAAATTGCGTGACGCCGATTGGATGGCTCGAACGCATGACTCAATTCAAGGACAAATCGACTGGTCAGGACAGCGTATCGGCAGGATTGCTGGATTATCCCGTTTTGATGGCTGGCGACATCTTGCTCTATAGCGCCCACGAGGTTCCAGTGGGGGAGGACCAAAAACAGCACGTGGAGCTTGCCAGAGACATCGCCCAGAGGTTCAACAGAATCTACAACGAACTGTTCGTGGTGCCTGAACCAGTCATTCCCGAAGTCGGTGGCCGGGTGATGGGATTGAATGACCCTAATGTGAAGATGTCCAAGAGCTTCTCGCATATCCGAGGTCACGCGATCCGTCTGCTTGACGAACCGAAAGAGATTAAACGATCTGTCATGAGGGCAGTGACCGACAGTGAAAACGAGATTCGATTTTCAGATGATCCTGAGCGCGCGGGTGTCAACAACCTTCTCGGCATGTACAAAGTCTTGACCGACCAGACTGAGTCTGAAGTGGAAGCCGATTTCGCTGACGCTCGTGGTTACGGCGACCTGAAAAAGCGAGTCGCTGAGATCGTAATCGAAGGCCTGGCGCCTATACAAAAAAGATATTACGAATTAATGGACGACGTGGCCGAACTGGATCGTCTGCTCACCACAGGCGCAGACCAAGCGCGCCAGGTCGCCGAACCTAAAATACAAGAAATGAAGCAGGCCGTCGGATTCGTCCTGCCCGACCAATCACGGTCGCAGTAGAGGTCAAAAAATGTACTCACCAACGTTGGAACAAGTTGAGCAGTACGCGAAGACCGCCAACCTGGTCCCCATATACAGAGAGATCAACGCGGACCTGGAAACCCCAGTTTCCGCTTACTTGAAAATCGCCCGACCTCCGTACTCATTCTTGCTTGAGAGCGTTGAGGGCGGAGAGCATATAGCAAGATATAGCTTCATTGGAACAGAGCCGACAAAAGTGTTCAGAACCGGAAAAGGTGAAGAGTATGGCGAAGTGGACCCCCTGAAACCCATCGAAGTTGAGCTGGCCAAGTACACGATGGCCGACGTTCCAGGCTCGGAGCGGTTCAACGGTGGCGCGGTCGGATATCTGACCTACGACGCCGTGCGTTACTTCGAAAAACTGCCCACGCCTGAAGCCGACCCTATCGGCGTCCCAGACTCGATATTTATGCTGACATCGACCTTCGTGATATTCGACCATCTAAGGCACAAAATTAAAGTCGTGAGCCACGCGCATCTCGACGGCGACGTCGATCGGGCTTACTCCGAGGCGGTGCAGAGGATAGATGACATCGTGGCTCGGCTCGACGCCCCGGTAAAAGTGCCTAAATCGGGCAACGGGCCTGTAGTGAAGGACTCGCCGGTCGAGACGAACATCACGCCTGAATTTTATGAGAGCATGATCGACAAGACCCGCGAGTACATCATTGCAGGGGACGTCATTCAAGCCGTGGTGGGCCAACGCATGGCCCGTAAGACCAGCGCTCACCCATTCCAGATATACAGGGCGCTGAGAGCCATTAATCCGTCGCCATACATGTATTATCTGGAACTTGACGGATTCCAAATTGTGGGCGCCTCGCCCGAGATGCTCGTGCAGGTGCAGGACGGCAAAGTCGCCGTCCATCCCATCGCGGGAACCAGACGACGCGGTGCCAACGAAGAGGAGGACAGAGATCTTGAAGAAGAACTACGCACCAGCGAGAAGGAACGGGCAGAACACATCATGCTCCTCGACCTGGGGCGAAATGATGTTGGCCGGGTCAGCCAGCCGGGCACCGTCGAAGTGTCGCAGGTTATGGACATTGAGCGTTACTCTCATGTAATTCATCTGGTGTCGCACGTCACCGGAACGCTTCAGGATGGTTACTCAAACTACGATGCGCTCAGGGCATGCTTCCCTGCGGGGACTGTGTCCGGTGCGCCAAAAATCCGAGCGATGGAGATCATCGCCGAGTTGGAACCTGTCAAACGCGGCGTTTACGCAGGCGCGGTCGGATATTTCGACTTCAAAGGCAACATGGACACCGCCATCGCCATCCGAACGCTAGTCGTGAAGGACGGTGTCGCCTACGCTCAAGCTGGAGGCGGAATCGTCTACGACAGCACCGTCGAGGAAGAATACATGGAGACGATTCACAAAGCATCGGCGACGCTGCGTGCCATAGATCAGGCCGAATCGGAGATGAAATAGCGCGATTCAAAATCGGGGCGGGACACTTGCCGCCCTATCTGGCTGGAGTTAACGAAATGATACTCTTGATAGACAATTACGATAGCTTTACTTACAACCTCTATCAGTACCTATGCGAACTAGGCGCAGACGTCAAGGTGGCTCGGAACAATGAGATCGACCTAGAGGAGATCACAGAATTGGCCCCGACCAAGATCGTCCTTTCGCCAGGCCCTCGCACTCCCGAACAGGCTGGAATCTCCAACGACGTGATCCGACATTTCGGAGCCGAAACGCCGATGTTGGGCGTCTGTCTCGGACACCAGTGTGTGGGATACGCATACGGCGGAACTGTAGGAGGAGCCGGCGAGATAATGCACGGCAAAACCTCTCTGATCCATCATGATGGAAAAGGCGTATTCAAGGGTCTGCCAAACCCCTTCGAAGCGATCAGATATCATTCCCTGGCGGTGTACAGGGACGATCTGCCCGCCGAGCTTGAAGTTACGGCCTGGACAGACAACGGCATAATCATGGGCGTTCGTCACAGTGAATATCCGGTCGAAGGCATTCAGTTCCATCCTGAGTCCATAATGACCAAAGTCGGGAAGGACCTTCTTCAAAATTTTCTTGATATGTGACGCTCGACCCTTTGGGGTCAGGAGGCAGAGATGATTCGAGAAGCAATTGACGCCCTGGTCGAGGGCCATTCCCTGACAATGGACGAGGCCGCTGCGTCTATGAACGAAATAATGAAAGGAGATGCCACGCCCGCCCAGTTCGGCGCGTATGTCACTGCTCTGAGGCTCAAGGGTGAAACCGTGCAGGAAATCGCGGGCATGGCCCGTGTGATGCGCGAAAAGGCCCTTCATGTGTCGGTGTCTGGCGTCCTGGTGGACACAGCCGGCACGGGTGGAGACAGATCCGGCAGTTTTAATATCTCGACAACCGCAGCGTTGGTTGCGGCAGGGGCTGGGGTAAAGGTCGCTAAGCACGGTAACCGTGCCATGTCTGGGGCGACCGGCAGCGCGGACGTTCTGGAAGCCCTTGGCGTGAACATAGACCTGAGTCCAGAGGGCGTGCAGCAGTGCATTGAAGAGGTCGGATTCGGATTCATGTTCGCCCAGCGGTACCACCCGTCAATGCGGTTTGCCGCAGGCCCTCGCCGCGAAATCGGCATCCGGAACGTGTTTAACATTCTAGGGCCTCTGACAAACCCTGCCGGCGCAAAACGACAGGTCATCGGAGTGGCAGACCCGGCGATGGCCCGTCGCATGGCTGAAGTTTTGGGGACTCTTGGAAGCGAGCGTGCCCTTGTCGTCCACGGCGAGGATGGCATGGACGAGCTTACGATCACTGGGCCATCGCAAGTGTGGGAATTGAAAGACGGAAGCGTCACCGAATACGCGTTCACGCCCAATTCGGTTGGACTGCAAACAGCGGACGCAGGAACCCTCGCCGCGACCAGCGCCGACGACAGCGCGGCGACTGTTAGATCCGTTCTCAACGGAACTTCTGGTCCCGCGAGGGATGTGGTGTTGTTGAACGCTGCCGCAGCGCTGGCGGTTGGAGGCGCTGCGGAAAGTTTAAGCGACGGCGTCGTGCAGGCGTCAGAATCCATCGATTCCGGCGCTGCCTCCCGCGTTCTGGCCGGGTTGGCGGAACTGAGCCAAACGCTTGAGTGACCAGGACAGCGTATCACTCAAAACGATTATTTTCGATTTCGATTTTACGCTCGCAGACTCGTCGATTCCGATTGTAGAATGCGTGAACTACGGCCTTCGAGGACTCGGCCTGCCGGAAGCATCCAGCGACGAGATTCGGCGCACCATCGGTCTCCATCTTTCGGAGGCTCTGGTTGTTCTGGCTGGAGAGGAACAGCAGCCCAATGCAGACAAGTTTTTGGCATTGTTCGGCGATCGCGCAGACCAGGTAATGGCGGATAACACCGTCATATTCCCAGAAGTTCCTGAAGCCCTGGATGACCTGAAAAATCGTGGCTATACAATGGGCATTGTGTCGACAAAATATCGGTATCGCATTGAAGATATACTAGGCAGGGCAGGGTTGCTCCGATATTTCGACAACATAGTGGGCGGAGAAGACGTGGACCGCCATAAGCCCGCTCCCGACAGCCTACTTCTGGCAATGGAAAATCTCAGCGTCAGCCGTCAAGAAGTCATTTATGTTGGTGACAGCATAACCGACGCAAAAACCGCCGAGGCTGCTGAGGTTGAATTCGTGGCTGTTCTGTCAGGAACAACATCGCCCAAAGAGTTCGATGCGTTTCCGAATATGACTGTCCTTGCGGGCGTAGACCAGGAGTTAGTCCGTTGCATCGTTGAAAGGAACCCAAATGGTACTTCCTAGCGCTCCCGACATTTTGAAACAGATCGTCGAGGTCAAACACCAGGACGTTGAACGATTGAAGTTCGATGTTCCGGTCTCGGAACTAGAAGGACGGATAGAAGCTCAGTCGCCGCCTCTCAATTTTGCAGGATCACTTATGGGCACCCGAGTGAGAATCATCGCCGAAGTGAAAAAGGCGTCGCCAGCAAAAGGACTACTTCGCGAGGATTTCGATCCAGCGGAAATCGCCAACACATATGCTCAAAATGGCGCCGCCGCGATCTCGGTGCTTACCAATGCTGACCACTTTCAAGGGAGCATCGAGCATCTTTCGGCAGTCCACGACACCGTGTACCCGCTTGGCGTCCCGGTTCTTCGCAAAGAGTTCATATACGACCCATATCAGATTTATGAAGCACGGGCCTATGGCGCGGACGCGATCCTGTTGATTGTCGCAATGCTTTCGCCTGCTAAGCTTGCGGAGCTTCGAGAATTGGCAGAAAAATTCTGGATGCAAACGCTGGTCGAGGTTCATGACGAATCAGAACTAGAGACGGCGCTGGATTTAGGCGCTGAAATCATTGGAG
>Ga0208113_1000129_pt1 | contig 35840 bp, 34 predicted proteins | sample Knorr_S7_td_NADW_FD_185598 | JGI IMG/M metagenome (GOLD analysis project Ga0208113, IMG submission 185598) | Marine microbial communities from Southern Atlantic Ocean transect - Knorr_S7_td_NADW_ad_2505m_LV_A (SPAdes) (version 2) | ecosystem: Environmental > Aquatic > Marine > Oceanic | place...
CGCGGCATGCCTGGAACCCCCGCCTATTCGGCCAGCAAGGCGGCGGTCAAGGCCTATGGCGAGGCGCTGCGCGGCTGGCTGGCCGCCGACGGGATCAAGGTCTCGGTTGTCTGTCCCGGGTTCGTTCGCACCCGCATGACCGATAACAACCCTTACCCTATGCCCCTCATCATCGACGCCGACAGGGCGGCCGGGATCATCCGCCGGGGGCTGGAACGCAACAAGGCAAGGATCGTCTTTCCGTGGCCGATGCATCTGGCGGCGTTATTGTTGGCTGTCCTGCCGCCGGCGTGGACCGATCCGCTTTTGACACGGGCACCGAAAAAGGACTGAAGGGCCGTTTTATTGCCCGTTTTATTGGCTTTTTTTGCGGTCGTTTTTGCGCTCGGTCCGGATTTTCCGCCACTTGGCGACGTTCAGGTTGTGCTCTTTCAGCGTCTTGGCGAATACGTGGCCGCCGGTGCCGTCGGCGACGAAATACAATTCCTCGCTCTGGGCCGGCCGCAACACCGATTCCAGGGACGCGCTGCCCGGGTTGCAGATCGGCGACGGCGGCAGGCCCCCGATCAGGTAAGTGTTGAAAGGCGACGGCACCTTCAGGTCGGCGATGGTCAACGGACGGCTCAAGGGCCGCTGTCTTTTCGTCAGCCCGTAGACCACCGTCGGATCCGATTGCAGCCGCATGCCCTTGGCCAGCCGATTGAGGAAAACCTGGGCGATGCGCGGCCTTTCCGCCGGCCTGGCGGTTTCCCTCTCGACAATGGAGGCCAGGATCAGGGCATCGCGGGGCGAGTCCAGGGGCAGCCCCGGGGCCCGTTTCGCCCACAGGTCCGCCAGCTGGTCCCGCAACGACGCCGACATCCGCCCGACGATGGCCTGGCGTTTGTCGCCGTAGGAGAAATGATAGGTCTCGGGCAGCAACGCGCCCTCCGCCGGGACCGCCGTGACGATGCCCATCAGGCCTTCGGTGAGGGCCAACTGGGACAGGATTTCCGCCGTCGTCAGGCCCTCGGCGAAGGTCGCCCGGCGGACCACGGTCTTGCCGCCTTGCAACGTCCGGAGCACGCCTTCGGGCGATATGGCGGGCGGAAAAGCGTATTCGCCGGCCTTCAGGGGACCGCCGGCTGACATCCGGGCGGCAACGCGAAGCACCCATGGCCCGGACAGCACCCCGGCCTGGTGCAGGTCGCGGGCGATGGCCTTGGCGCCCGAGCCGCGCTTGATGATGACGGTAACACCGTCGGCCAAAGGCCCCGAACCCTTGAACTGTGAATAGCCCCAAAACACCCCGCCGCCACCGACAACCGTCAGCACGGAAAGGACAGTGGTGAGGATTTTCAGGAACCGGCCCATGGGGCCACCAGCTTAACCGAAATACCAAGGATCAATGATAAAGACCCATAGAGACGTCTTCCCGTGGTTTTCGGCTAGGCGCGCCCGGCGCGGCGATGCGGGACATCGTAAGACGGGGGCAACGACGTCCGAAAGCAACGGGAAGCCGCAGTTCCGGTCGTGTCCGCGTCCCGCCGGAGGGCGTCAGGAAGCCTTGACGATGCCCCACATCGCCCGCGGCTTCCTTCCTGCCCGGCGAAAAGCGGACACGATCTCTATGGGTCTTTATTATTAATCCTTGGTATTAGTCCAGGGCCTTGAAAACAAGCGACGCATTGGTGCCACCGAAGCCGAAGGAGTTGGACAGCACCGTCTTCACCGGGTGTTCCTTGGCCTGGTGCGGCACCAGGTCGATGTCGCTGTCGACGGACGGGTTGTCCAGGTTCAGCGTCGGTGGGACCACCCCGTCGCGCATCGCCAGGATCGAGAAAATCGATTCGACCGCGCCGGCGGCGCCCAAAAGGTGGCCGATGGCCGACTTGGTGGACGACATGGAAAGGCCATTGGAATGATCGCCGAAAACCCGTTCCACGGCGGCCAATTCTATTTCGTCGCCGAGCGGCGTCGAGGTGCCGTGGGCGTTGATGTAATCGATGTCTTCGGGGTTGGCCCCGGCCCGTTTAAGTGCCGCTTCCATGCACCGCTGGGCGCCGCTGCCGTCTTCCGCCGGCGCGGTAATATGGTGGGCGTCGCCGGACAGACCAAAGCCGACGACCTCGGCCATGATATTGGCGCCGCGGGCCTTGGCATGCTTAAGCTCTTCGAGCACCAGGGCCCCGGCCCCGTCGCCCATGACGAAGCCGTCGCGGTCCTTGTCCCAGGGCCGGGACGCCATTTGCGGGGTGTCGTTGAAGCCCGTCGACAGCGCCCGGGCGGCGCAGAACCCGGCCATGCCGAGCCGGCATACGGCGGCCTCGGCGCCGCCGGCGATCATCACGTTGGCATCGTCCAGCATGATAAGCCGGGCCGCGTCGCCGATCGCATGCGCCCCGGTGGAACACGCCGTAACGACGGAATGGTTTGGCCCCTTGAACCCGAATTTGATCGACACGTGTCCCGACACTAGGTTGATCAGGCTGGCGGGAATGAAAAACGGGCTGACGCGCCGGATGTTGCCGCTTTCGACCAGGACCGCGTTCTTGGCGATCTCGTTCAGGCCACCGATGCCCGACCCGATCATGACCCCGGTGCGCACCTGGTCTTCCTCAGTTTCCGCCGTCCACCCGGAATCGGCGACCGCCTGGATCGCCGCCGTCAGGCCGTAGACGATGAAATCGTCCATGCGCCGCTGATCCTTCGGCGTCATCCAGTCATCGGCGTTGAACAGTCCCTCGGCGGTTTCGCCGACAGGCACCTGGCCGGCGATTTTCGCCGGCAGGTCGCTGATATCGAAGGATTGGATGGCGCAGATGCCGGATTTTCCGGCCAGCAGGTTTTCCCAGTTGACCTCAACCCCACACCCCAGGGAGGTCACAAGGCCCAAACCGGTAACAACCACACGTCTCATGGTTTACTCGCGTTTCTAAAACAACAATGTCATGAACTCATAAATGGCGGCGAACTGTGACCGTCAGATGGCCCGTTTCGGCAGGAAGAGGCGCGAAAGCGGGGCCAAAGCCCCGGTGAGGGTTCCTGACGCACCGAAACAGGCCATCTAGCGACACCTTCGGGGCACGGTTATTTTGCCCACTGGTCCACGTCGTGTCGTCGGTCATGATGCTCTGGCATAAATCCCCCCTAACTCCTTGCCAGTAGACAAAATAACACGTGTCACTGTTGTCGCCATTTATGAGTTCATGACCTGGAACAACTTGAATAAACGCCGGTGGCCGGAAAAGACGGCCTGAATTCGATTAAGTCTTAGGAGCTCTGGGTGTTGATGAAGTCAATCGCGTCCTTAATGGTCAGGATCTTCTCGGCGTCCTCGTCGGGGATTTCGCAACCGAACTCTTCTTCGAAAGCCATGACCAGTTCTACGGTATCCAGGCTGTCGGCACCCAGATCATCGATGAAGCTTGCCGATTCAACCACCTTGGATTCCTCGACGCCCAGGTGCTCCAAGACGATCTTTTTCACGCGATCAGCGACATCACTCATAGTCTTTATTCCTCGACTTGTTTGGTGTTGAAATTCATTTTTCTGGGTGTTTCCCTCTGAATGATCCTTTTAAATCCCCCGGATTGAATCCTTATGCGGCGGTAATTTGCCGCTTCGTAACACACTTTTTTTACCTTGGCCAGCGGTCTCGGGGCCAATAATAGAATAACCTCCCCTTGACCTCCCTCAACCTCCCCGGGCCCCGGCAAAAACGCCGGGGAAGCCCCGGTGGTGGCCTATATCATCGCCATTCCGCCGTTGACATGCAAGGTTTGACCGGTGACGTAGGACGCCTCGTCGCTGGCCAAAAAGACGCACGCGCCGGCGATGTCCGCGGGTTCCCCCAACCGGCCAGCGGGGATGCGGGCGGTCAAATTATGTTTCTGTTCGTCGCTCAGGCCTTCCGTCATCGGCGTGTCGATAAAGCCCGGCGCGACGCAGTTGACGGTGATGTTGCGGCTCGCCACTTCCTGGGCCAACGATTTCGACATCCCGATCAACGCCGCCTTGGAAGCGGCGTAATTGGTCTGCCCCGGATTGCCGGAGATGCCGACGATGGAGGTAACGGAAACGATACGTCCCCACCGTTTCTTCATCATCCCCCTTAAACACCCCCGTGACAGCCGGAAAGCAGCGGTCAAATTGACGTCCAGGACCATCTGCCAGTCCTCGTCGGACATCCGAACGGCCAACTGGTCGCGGGTCAGCCCGGCGTTGTTGACGAGGATGTCAATCCCGCCCAGGGCCGCTTCGGCGTCCTTGACCAGCGTCTTGGCGCCGTTAGCCGACGACAGGTCGGCCGGCACGGCAAAGGCGCCGTCGCCGAGCTCGCCGGCCAGCGCGTCGAGCGCTCCGGCGCGGGTTCCGGAAAGGCCGACGCGAGCGCCGGCCGCATGAAGGGCGCGGGCGATGGCCCCGCCGATGCCCCCGGATGCCCCGGTGACGAGCGCGTTCTTGTCCGTCAGATCAAACATGGTGTCCTCTCATGTTCCTCCCGGGGCCTCTCAAAGACCGTTCAGGAATTCCTCGATCGTCTCGGGCGTGCCCACGGACATGGTGCCCAAATCCGCGTCGATCCGCCGGCCTAACCCCGACAGTACTTTGCCGGCGCCGATTTCGACCATCGTGTCGACGCCCAACTCCTTCATAGTAAGCACACATTCGCGCCAGCGCACCATGCCGGTGACCTGTTCGACCAGCAGCGGGCGGATTTCGGCCGGATCGGTGACCGGCTGGGCGGTGATGTTGGCGACCAGCGGCACCGGCAGCGGCGCCATCGAGACTTCGGCCAGGGCGTCGGCCATGACATCGGCGGCCGGCGCCATCAGGGCGCAATGGAACGGCGCCGAAACCGGCAGCATTATCGCCCGCTTGGCGCCCTTGGCCTTGGCGATCTCGACCGCCCTATCGATGGCGGCGGCGGTGCCGCTGACGACCACCTGTCCGGGGGCATTGTCGTTGGCGGTTGTGCATACGTCGGCGGCGGCGGCTTCTTCGGCGATGGCGCGGGCGGTCTCCAGGTCGAGGCCCATCAGCGCAGCCATCGCCCCCTCGCCCAGGGGCACGGCTTCCTGCATAGCGCGGCCGCGGGTTTTCAACAGCGCCGCCGTATCGGTGACGGAAAGACACCCCACGGCGGCCAGGGCCGAATACTCGCCGAGGGAATGGCCGGCGACGAAGGCTGCCGTTTGGCTAAGATCAATCCCGCCGTCCTCGGACAGCACCCGAATCACCGCCAGGCTGACGGCCATGATCGCCGGCTGCGCGTTCTCGGTCAGGACCAATTCTTCGTCGGGGCCTTGGAACATCAGCCTCGACAGGTTCTGCTTCAGCGCTTCGTCGATTTCCTCGAAAATCTCTTTTGCCACCGCAAAGGCCTCGGCCACCTCGCGGCCCATGCCGACGGCCTGGCTAGCCTGGCCGGGGAAAACGAAAGCGCGTGACATGGTCGGGGCCTCCCTAGGGGGCAGTTTAGGAGGCTGGCAGGTAAATCGCCACCGCGTCGCTGTCAAGGGCCGCCGCTGGCCCCCTTATTTACCCCCCCTCCCCGCTTGCTTGGTGGGCGCGAACCTGTATAGTGCGCCGGCTTTACAGCGCTTCCTGCCGGGAATGGCCCGGCTATGCCCGCAAACGTTGGTGGGTTGAGACAATCCGAAGGGAGATTAAAACGTGCCTTTTTACGAGAGCGTGTTCATCGCGCGCCAGGACGTTTCAACGTCCCAGGTCGACGGCCTGACCGACACTTTCGAAAAAACCATCAAAGACCTGGGCGGTTCGGTGACCAAGAAGGAGTCTTGGGGCCTGCGCCCCATGGCCTACAGGGTCAAGAAGAACCGCAAGGGGCATTACGTTCTCATGAACATCGACGCGCCCGCCGAAGCGATCAAGGAAATGGAGCGCCAGATGCACATCAACGAGGACGTCATTCGTCACCTGACGACTCGCGTCGACGAGTTCGAGGAAGGCCCCTCGGCCGTTCTTAAGGCCAAGGAACGCGGCGACGACCGGGGACGGCGCCCCGGCCGCGATGAGGGCTACGAAAAACGCCCGTTCTTCGACAAAGGCCCCGACGATAAGGACGCCAAGGCCGGCAAAGCCAGGGACGATAAAGCCAAAGGAGGTGACGAATGACCCCCGCGCGCACTGGCGGCGGCAGGTCCGGCGGATCCGGCGGATCCGGCGGGCCCGGCGGACCGAAGCGGCGTTCTTTTTTCCGCCGCCGTAAATCCTGTCCCTTTGCCGGGCCCAAGGCCCCGAAGATCGATTACAAGGACGTCAAGCTGTTGTCCCGCTTCACCTCGGAGCGCGGCAAGATCATGCCCAGCCGCATCACCGCCGTTTCGGCCAAGAAACAGCGCGAATTGGCCCGGGCGATCAAGAAGGCCCGTTTCCTAGCCCTGATTCCCTATATCATCAAGTAGGCCGGAGAAACGGCGGCCCAGGCGCGCCTTGCCGGGACGGCGTAAGGAGAACCCCATGCCCAAGGAAACGCTGATCGCCATCGGCGCCGGCGTTCTGAGCGCCATTTTGGCGACCGCCTTCCTGAGCCGGGTGCCGGGGGCGCTGTTTTTCGTCTATCTGGCGTCCTTGCCCCTGTTCATGGCCGGGCTGGCCTTGGGCCCGAAAGCCGGGATGATCAGTAGCGCCGTCGGGTTCATGGCCGTCGGGCTGGTCGGCGGCAGCCTGTCGGCCGGGGTGTTCGGATTGATGCAGGCCCTTCCGGCGTGGATGATCGTCAGGCAGATGCTGTTGCAAAGGCCGGCGGGTGTGGGTCCCGGCCCCGAGTCCGGCCAGGGGGCAGCCATCGAATGGTACCCCCCCGGCGACATGTTGTGCTGGCTGACGATGCTGGCGGCGGGGATGTTGGTGTTCATGGCCGTGGCGGCGGCCGGTGAAAACGGCCTGTCGGCCCTGGTGGCGCTGAACCTGGACCAAATCCTGCAATCCATCGCGCCGCAGATGGTCCCGGGGCGCCTGGAAGCCACGGTCGGCATCATGGTGCCCCTGTTTCCGGGTGCCGCCGGTGTGTCGTGGCTGTTGATGATCATCGTCAACGTCTCCCTGGCCCAGGGACTTCTGGTCAAGTGGGGCCATAACCTGAGGCCTTCCCCGGTCTACGGCACCCTGCAACTGCCGCAATGGATGTCTTGGCCGTTGGTCGGATCGGCGGTATTGGCGTTGCTGGGAACGGGGGAAATGGAGTATACCGGCCGCAACCTGGCGATAATCCTGGCAGTGCCGTACTTTTTCCTGGGCCTAACGGTGTTTCATGCCTGGGCCCATCGGGTTTCCTTCACCGGTACGGTGCTGGTGTTTTTCTACCTGATGCTGGTGATTTGGGGATGGTCGGCGCTGATGGTGGCCGGCATCGGCGTCATCGAACAATGGACCGGCCTTAGCCGGCGCATGGCCGGGGTTGACGAAAACGGGCCGCCGCAAAGTAACGACAACGATTAACCGGGCCACCGGCCCGCCATGTGCTTAAGGAGCGAAAACGATGGAAGTCATTCTGCTGGAACGGATTGAAAAGCTCGGTCAGATGGGCGACGTGGTGAAGGTCAAGTCCGGCTACGCGCGCAATTACCTGCTGCCCCAGAAAAAGGCCCTGCGCGCCACCGACGCCAACAAGCAGCATTTCGAGGTGCAACGCCCCCAGCTTGAGGTCGCCAACCTTGAACACCGCGCCGAAGCCGAGAAAGTGGGCAAGAAACTGAAAAGGCTTTCCGTGGTCATGGTCCGCCAGGCCGGCGAGGCGGGACAGCTTTACGGCTCCGTTAACGCCCGCGACATTTCCACCGCCGTCACCGAAGCCGGTTTCGCCATCACCCGCCAACAGGTCGAGCTCAACCAGCCGATCAAGGCGTTGGGCCTGCATCCGGTCCGGGTGTCGCTGCACCCCGAAATCGGCGTCGAGGTTATCGCCAACGTCGCCCGCTCCCAGGACGAGGCCAAGGTCCAGGCCAAGACCGGCAAGGCCGTCGTCAGCAACGAGGAGCAGGAAGCCCCGGCCCCCGAGGCCGCCCCCGAGGCCGGTGCCAAGACGGGTGCCAAGAAAGCAACCGACGCCAAGAAGGGGGCTAAGGCGGCCGCCGATCAGGACCAGACGACCATGGCGGCCGAGGAAGCGGCCAACGAAGCGGTGAGCGAACAAGCCGAGAAAATTTTCGAGGAAGGCGCCGCGCCAGAGACCGAGCCCGAGAACGAAGAGACGGCCGCCGACGCGGACGGCGAGGCCCCGGACGAGAACGGCGAGGCGGAGAAAAAATCTAAATAAATCAAAAGCTTATTTAGGAGTTACAGCGGCGAATCGAAGCGGCGCGGCGTTTTTATTTTTGCCAATTCGGGCCGTCCCGATGTATCCTTGCCTTCAAGCTGCTTGCCGAAATCCCGATTGGGGGATCGGGAGAAGGGTGTGGGAAACGCCCGCATCCGGGAGGAGTTTGCAGGCAATGTTGGTGTCGCATTTGCTGAACCGCCTGATCCGGGTGGGGTCGCTGAGCGTCATCAATGCTTACGGCCATACCCACCTTTTCGAGGGGTCCGAGGGCCCCGCCGTCACCGCGCGCCTTCACGACAGGGCCCTCCACCACCGGTTGTTCACCAACCCATCCCTGGCCTTGGGCGAAGCCAACACCAACGGCACCCTGACCGTTAAGGACGCGGACCTTTATGATTTCCTCGACCTGTTCGGCCGCAACATGGAGCTTTCGGGCCTTTCGCACCTAAAGGGGACCACCGGGTGGATCAATTGGCTGCTGCGCCGGTTGCAGCAATGGAACACGGCCGGCTGGTCGCGCTTCAACGCCGCCCGTCATTACGACTTTTCCGGGGACCTTTACGATCTGTTCCTTGACGCCGATAAGCAATATTCCTGCGCTTATTTCCCCACCCCCGGCACCGGCCTGGACGAGGCCCAAGAGGCGAAAAAGCGCCTCATCGCCGCTAAGCTGATTTTGGAACCGGGGCACAAGGTATTGGATATCGGATCCAATTGGGGGGGCCTGGCGATCTATCTGGCCCGCGAGACCGGCGCCGACGTCACCGGCCTGACGCTGTCGGCCGAGCAGTTGAAGGTGTCCCGGTAATGGGCCCGAGACGCCGGATTGTCGGACCGGGTCCGGTTTCATCTCCGCGACTACTGGGATCAGACCGGCGTCTTCGACCGCATCGTCTCGGTGGGCATGTTCGAACACGTCGGCATCGACCATTTCGGGAAGTATTTCTTGCAAGTGCGCGACCTCTTGACCGCCGACGGGGTGGCGCTGGTGCACACCATCGGCCGCGTCGACGGTCCCCGGTCACCGATCCCTGGATTCGCAAATATGTCTTCCCCGGCGGCTATATCCCGGCGCTGTCGGAAATCATGCCGGCGATCGAGTAAACCGGGCTTTGGACCACCGATATCGAGATCCTGCGGCTGCATTACGCCGAAACGCTGCGCCATTGGCGCCAGCGTTTCAAGGCCAACAGGGAAAAGGCCGTCGTCCTTTACGACGAGCGGTTCTTCCGCCTGTGGGAGTATTATCTGGCAATCAGCGAAATCGGTTTCCGCTATCTCGATACCACCGTCTTCCAGATCCAGATCGCCAGGTCCCAGGACGCGGTGCCGCTGACCCGCGATTACATGACCCGGTTGGAGGAGACCGCGGGCCGGCCGAAAACGACTCGGGCCGACAGCTCACGGGCGGCCTGAGTAGACTCCCTGCCATGGCGTTCGCCTTATACACAGAAATCGTCCTTTATCCCCGCTATTCTCTCTGGCCCGCCCGGGTCATTTTCCCTAGCTTCGCCAGATGGCGACGACAACGGCAACAACCCCCTCTGGGGACCTCGACGGCGGCGGAGACACCACTCAGGGCGGCCAGGGCTCCCACCCGTTCCGCACCATGCCCCACAACCTGGAGGCCGAAAAGGGGCTGTTGGGTGCCATTTTCATCAACAACCGCGCCTACGAGACGGTCTCGGACTTCCTCAGGCCCGAGCATTTCGCCTATGCCCAGCACGGGCGCATCTTCGAGGCCGCGGCGAAGCTGATCGAGCGCGGCCAGATCGCCGATCCGGTGACCATGCGGCGCTTTTTCGAGGCCGACGAGAACATGACCGACATCGGCGGGCCCGCGTATCTGGCCGAACTGGCGGCCTCGGCGGTGACGGTCATCAACGCCGGCGAGTACGGACGTCAAGTCTACGACCTTTACCTCAAGCGCGAGCTGATCGGGCTCGGCGAAGACGTGGTCAACAAGGCCTACGGCGGCGAGGTGGAGGAAAAAGCCACCGACCAAATCGAAACCGCCGAACAAAACCTCTATGACCTGGCCACCAAAGGCGAATACGAGGGCGGCTTCCTGCCGTTCAAGGATGCCGTCATCACCGCCATCAAGTCAGCGGAAGCCGCGCACACCCGCGAAGGCGGCCTGGCTGGGGTCGGCACCGGGTTCACCGACATGGACAAGCTGTTGGGGGGGGTCCATTCGTCCGATCTGGTGATCCTAGCCGGCCGGCCGGCCATGGGCAAGACGGCGCTGGCCACCAACATCGCCTACAACGCGGCCTATAACTACAGCCACAGCGAAGGCCGCGAGGGCGCCGTGGTCGGGTTCTTCTCGCTCGAGATGTCGGCCGAACAACTGGCCAGCCGTATCCTTTCCGAACAGTCCAACATCTCGTCCGACCGCATGCGCAAGGGGGAGTTGTCGAACGACGAATTCACCCGCCTCGCCGCCGCCTCCTCGACGCTCCACAAGATACCGATCTTCATCGACGACACCCCGGCGTTGACCGTCAGCGCGCTGCGCACCCGGGCCCGGCGGCTGAAGCGCCAGCACAACCTGGGCCTCATCGTCGTCGATTACCTGCAATTGGTCGCCGCCACCACGTCGCGCAACGACGGCCGGGTCCAGGAGGTGTCGGAAATCACCCGCGGACTGAAGACCCTGGCCAAGGAGTTGAACGTGCCGGTGCTGGCGCTATCCCAGCTTTCGCGCGCCGTCGAGCAGCGCGAACCGCCCCGCCCGCAACTCTCGGACCTGCGCGAATCCGGGTCCATCGAACAGGACGCCGACGTGGTGATGTTTATCTTCCGCGAAGAATACTACCTGGAACGCAAAAAGCCGGGCCGGCGCGGCGACGAGGACGACATGGATTTCGACCGGCGCATGGAAAAATGGGACGATACCAAGGCCAAGGTCGCCAATCTGGCAGATATCATCGTCGCCAAGCAGCGCCACGGCCCGATCGGCGACATCAAGATGCTCTTCCACGGCGCTTTTACCCGTTTCGCCAATTTGGACCCGCACCACGCCCCCGAAGACTAAGGGGTTGGAACGAGACGGTCTTCCATGTCCACCCCGCCTGCCCCCTCCATCCCCGAAGCCCACGCCGGCGCCGTCCTGACCATCGACCTGGACGCCATCGCCGCCAATTACCGGCTGCTCGCCGATCGCCTCGACGGCGCTCAATGCGCCGCCGTGGTCAAGGCCGACGCCTATGGGCTCGGCATCGACCGCATCGCCCCGGCGCTTGCCGCCGCCGGATGCCGAGTTTTCTTCGTCGCCCTGATCGAGGAAGGAATTCACCTGCGCCAAATCCTCAACGACACCGGCGACCCGGAACTGGTGCAGGCCGAAATCCATGTCCTCGGGGGGCTGATGGCCGGCACCGAGGAAGCCTTCGACGCCAGCCGGCTGGTCCCGGTGCTCAACAGCCTCGATGAAATCCATGACTGGCGGGCCTATTGCCGGCAACTGGAAAGTCCGCTTCCCTGCGACCTCCATGCCGATACGGGGATGGGGCGGTTGGGGCTGCCGGCCGGCGAGGTCGACAAGCTGGTCGAGGAGCCGAGCCGCCTCGACGGCCTCAATATCCTCGCCGTGATCAGCCACCTGGCCTGCGCCAATGAACCGGACCACCCGAAAAACGGCCGCCAGTTGGAGGCCTTCCTCGACGTCCGCCTCAGGCTGCACCAGGGACAGGCGTGCTTGGCCAATTCGTCCGCCATCTTCCTGGGCCCCGAATACCACTTCGACATGGTCCGCCCGGGGGTCGCCCTTTACGGCCTCGGGCCGGTCCACGGGCAGCCCAATCCGATGGCGCAAGTGGTTAGATTACAAGGGAAAATCGCCCAAGTGCGTGACGTTGACACCCCCCAGACCGTTGGCTATGGTGCGACCCACCAGGTCGAGGGGCCGGGCCGCATCGCCACCGTGGCGGTGGGCTACGCGGACGGTTATCTCAGATCCCTCAGCAACAAGGGGACCGGCTATGTCGGCGATACCCCGGTGCCGGTCGTGGGGCGCGTATCCATGGATCTCATTACCCTCGACGTCACCTCGATCCCCGCCCATCTTTGCCTCCCGGGCGCCTTCGTCGACCTGATCGGGCCAAATAACCCGGTCGAGCGGGTGGCCGAGGACGCCGGCACCATCGGCTACGAAATCCTCACCGGCCTCGGGCGCCGCTACACCCGGGTCTATGTCGGCGGCGCCGGCGGCACCAGCGGCGCGGGCGGCGCCTGAGCGATGAATTTCCTGCAACCCATCGGACGAGTGTTCCTCGCCTTTCTGGCCACCGTCGGTTGCCTGGCGACCCTGGCCGCCGACGATAACCTTCACCCCTCTGAAAAAGTGTACACACCATGGGCCGACACCATTGTTCCCCTGGCTGAATCGGCATTGCTCAAAGAGAAAACTTTATGACGTCTCGTACCGTGCAGGCCTATGACACTCTGGTGCTCCACAAACCTAAGTTAGTTCTGGTTGTGCTGCTCTCAATTCTGGTTTTCTTCGGCTATCACACAAAAGACTTCAAGTTGGACGCATCGGCCGACTCCTTGTTGCTGGAAGACGACGTGGACCTCAAGGTGTTCCGGAAAATCCACCAGCGATATCCGAGCAGGGATTTACTCGTTGTGACGTACACCCCCGACAAAGATCTCTTCTCGGACCAAGCATTAGAGTCTTTGAAGCAACTCCGTGAAGAACTCAAGAAAGTCACCAGCGTGGAAACGGTGTTCACGATACTCGATGCCCCCCTATTCAAAAGCTCGGATGTACCGATTACGGAAATGATCGACGATGTGCCAAGCCTGGAGAAACCCGGTGTCGACCGGGACAAGGCCAAAGACGAGCTGCTCAATAACCCCATTTACCGCGAGCTCATCGTCAGTGCAGATGGTCGAACTACCGCTTTACTGTTGGGACTGGTCAAGGACCAGCAGTACAACAACTTACTCCAATCTCGAAATGAGCTGCGTGCCAAAAAACGAAATGCCGGTCTCTCCGTTAAAGAAACGCAAACCCTGGAACGCATCATCATCGAATACGATCAGGCACATGAAGCGTTAAGTGAGCAACGCCACCTTGACGTTGCACGCATCAGAGACATCATCAAACCGTACCGCCAGCATGGCGTTTTATATCTCGGCGGTGTGCCGATGATTACCGACGACATGATTACATTCGTGCGCAACGACCTGATCATCTTCGGTGGTGGTGTTCTTGTGTTTCTCATCATTGTTCTCACCGCCATCTTCCGGGAATTGCGCTGGATCGTGCTCCCACTGCTCAGCTGCTTTTACACCGGATTAATCATGGTGGGTGTGCTGGGATTGATTGGTTGGAAGGTCACCGTCATCTCATCCAATTTTCTCGCCCTTATGCTGATCATCACCATCTCGATGAACATTCATTTGATCGTGCGTTACCGGCAACTTAATCGAGATCATCCTGGTGACGATCAGTTGGCGCTGGTCAGAACCACCATGCATAAGATGGTGAAACCCTGTCTATACACCGCGCTAACTACCATCATGGGTTTTAGCTCCCTGGTCGTGAGCGAAATCAAGCCGGTCATCGACTTCGGGTGGATGATGAGCGCCAGTTTGGCGGTGACATTCGTCACCTCGTTTCTACTGTTCCCCACGTTGTTGATGGTGATGGGGAAAACTGGATCCAAACCCACCTTCGACAGTGACCGGTTTCTCTTACCTGCATATCTGGCCCGTCTGACCGAGACTCAAGGCAACAAGATCCTGGTGTTGGCGCTAGTGTTGACCATCGTGAGTGTGGCGGGAATCACCCGGCTGCGTGTCGAGAACAGTTTCATCAACTACTTCAGCGACGACACGGAAATTTATCAAGGTCTCAAGCTCATCGATGAGAAGCTCGGTGGTACTACGCCACTAGAAATACTGATAAAATTCAAGGATGATTCTGGCAACCTCCTGAAGCCCGAGGACCTTGAAGGGTTGACCGAGGAAGAGATACAAATGGAGCGTGAGTACGCGGCAGCACTCGCCAACTCACCTGAGTATTGGTTTACCCCCACCAAGGTCAAGCAAATCAAAGAAGTACACGACTACCTCGATGGACTGCCCGAAATCGGCAAGGTGCTCTCGCTCGCTTCGACGGTGCGGGTTGCCGAAGACTATGCGGAAAAAGAGCTGGACGGAATGGAACTGGCAATCTTGTATACCAAAATTCCCCCCAAGATACGAAAGAGTCTCATCGACCCTTATGTCTCCATCGATGACAACGAGGCACGTATTCTTGCACGTGTGTTGGATTCGAAACCTGATTTACGCCGCAAGGAGTTGCTGGAGACAGTGCGCCGTGACCTGACGAAGAAGCTCGGATTTGAGGAGCAGGACGTGACCGTGAGTGGGCTGCTAGTGCTCTACAACAATATGCTGCAGAGCTTGTTTAAATCGCAGATCAAAACCATAGGTGTAGTGATGCTGGGTATTGCAATCATGTTCCTAGTGTTGTTCCGGTCAATCACCTTGTCGATTATCGGCATTCTGCCAAACCTGCTAGGTGCCGGGGTGGTTTTGGGTGTAATGGGGGGGGCGGGAATCCCCATGGACATGATGACCATCACGATCGCCGCCATCACCATCGGTATCGCAGTAGACAATGGCATTCACTATATCTACCGCTTCAGAGAAGAGTACGCACTTACTCACAATTATGTGGAGACCCTGCACGTTTGCCATTCCAATATCGGCAAAGCGGTGTTCTACACGACCATGACCATCATCTTCGGCTTCTCCATCTTGATGTTTTCCAACTTCATTCCCACTATTTATTTTGGTTTGTTAACCGCGGCGGCAATGTTCATCGCCCTTTTGGCAGCACTTACGGTGCTGCCAAAGCTGATTTTACTGTGGAAACCATTCGGCTGATGCCGGGGACCAAGACTTACCAGAGGTTGGGTAACACGCACGTCGACCAGTTCATCCACTGCAAGGCCAAAGGCCCGATCAAGATGGCAGTCAGGGCTTAAAAGGAGCCGGTTGCTTGGCCCGCAAAACGGTCACCTACGTCTGTCAGGAATGCGGCGCCGTCGCGCCCAAGTGGTCGGGCCGGTGCGAGGGCTGCGGCGCGTGGAATACGCTGGTCGAAGAACAGGCGCCCGAGTCGGCGCCCAAGGGGTTAGGATCCAAAAAAGGCCGCAAGATCGAATTTCAGGGGCTGAAGGGCGAAACGCCCCACGCGCCGCGCCAGGTCACCGGGATCAAGGAATTCGACCGCGTTACCGGCGGCGGCATGGTCGCCGGCTCGACACTCCTGGTCGGCGGCGACCCCGGCATCGGCAAATCGACCCTGTTGCTGCAAGTCGCCTCCGCCCTGTCGAAGACCCTGACCCCGGTCTATATCTCCGGTGAGGAGGCGGTCGACCAGTTGCGGCTGCGCGCCGACCGGCTCGGCCTCACCGACGCCGACGTCGGCCTGGCCGCCGCCACCTCGGTGCGCGATATCGCGGCATCGCTGGGCAATGCCGGAGGGCCCGGCGGACCCGATCTGGTGGTCATTGATTCGATCCAGACGATGTTCGTGGACAGCCTGGAATCGGCGCCCGGCACCGTGGCCCAGGTCCGCACCTCGGCGCAGGAACTGATCCGGCTGGCCAAACGCCAGGGCTTCGCGCTGATCCTCGTCGGCCACGTCACCAAGGACGGACAGATCGCCGGCCCCCGGGTGCTGGAGCACATGGTCGACACGGTGCTTTATTTCGAGGGCGACCGCAGCCACCAGTTCCGGATCCTGCGCGCGGTCAAGAATCGCTATGGCCCGACGGACGAAATCGGCGTTTTCGAGATGACCGGCGCCGGCCTGGCCGAGGTCGCCAATCCATCGGCGCTGTTCCTGGCCGGCCGGGATGACGACGTATCGGGCGCCAGCGTGTTCGCCGGCATCGAGGGAACACGGCCGGTTCTTGTTGAAATTCAATCCCTCACCGCGCCCTCGGCCCTGGGCACCCCGCGCCGCGCCGTGGTCGGCTGGGACACCGGCCGCCTGGCCATGATCCTGGCCGTGCTGGAGTCCCGCTTGAGCCTTGCGCTGGCCGGATTGGACGTATACCTAAACATCGTCGGCGGCCTGAAGATCGGCGAGCCGGCGGCCGACCTAGCGGTGGCGGCGGCCCTGATATCGTCGGTCAGCGGCGTCCCGGTGCCGCCGGAAACAGTGGTCTTCGGCGAAATCGGACTTTCCGGCGAGGTCAGGGCGGTGTCCCGGGTCGATGCCCGGCTCAAGGAAGCCGCCAAGTTGGGCTTCAGCCGCGCCATCATTCCGGGGCAATCCCGGGCCCAAGGAAACAACAGGGGAAACAACAAGAAAACCCCGGAAAGGACCATGGAGATTACCGAAATCTCCCGCCTCGAGGATTTGCTCGTGCTGTTCGCCAAACCGGATAGCCAACGCGCCGGGCCGCCGGTGGCGGCCGCCAACGCCCGGGGACGCGGCCATGGATAACCCCGCCGACGTGCCGATCGTCATTGCGCTCGATATCGGGATCGCCGTATTGGTGCTGATTTCCGCCGTCCTCGCCTATGTCCGCGGCCTGGTGCACGAGGTGCTGTCGGTGGCCGGCTGGATCGGCGCCATTTTCGCCACCTTCTACGGGTTCCCCTTCCTCCACCCGTATGCCCGGCAACTGATCACGATCGATATCGTCGCCGATTTCGGCGCCGGGATCGTCATTTTCGTCCTTTCCCTGGTCATCCTGTCGCTGATGACCCGCCGCATTTCGAAGAAGGTGAAGGAAAGCCCGCTTAACGCCGTCGACCGGTCGCTGGGCTTCTTGTTCGGGCTTTTGCGCGGCGCCTTGATTGTTTGTATTGCCTATATCGGGCTGGGGATGTTTTATCCCCAGGACGACCGGCCGCAATGGATCAGCGAAGCCCGGTCCATGGAGTTGATCGAGCCCGGGGCGGCGTTGTTGGTGGCCCTGATCCCCGAGAACTTCACCGCCGCCGGGTTCGGCGACGAGGAAGGCCCAGGGGATGACGCAGGCAAAGACGGGAGCGAAAAAAAGAAAGACGCCAACGACAAAAAGTCCGGCACCCGCCGGGTGGTGCAGGAGTTGCTGGCGCCGAAACCGAAGGGCGCCGATGACAAGAAGGACGGCGCCCCCGAGGGCGACGCCGTCGGGTACGGCAATAAGGCGCGTCAACAAATGGATCGGCTGAATGAAATCCTCAAGGACCGATAGGAAAGGCGGCCCTGGCGGCATCGCCGGCATCGGCGACCTGCGCCGGCCGGAAGAAGAATGCGGCCTGTTCGGCATCTACGGCCTATCGGATGCCGCCACCCACACGGCGCTCGGCCTGCACGCGCTCCAGCACCGGGGTCAGGAAGCGGCCGGCATCGTCGCCTATGACGGCGAACAGTTCCACAGCCACCGGGCGCTGGGCCTGGTCGGCGACAACTTCAACGCGCCCGAGGTCATGGAACGGCTCGCCTGCCACGTCGCCATCGGCCACGTGCGCTATTCGACGACCGGCGAAACGGTGCTCAGGAACGTTCAACCGCTGTTCGCCGACTTCAAGTTCGGCGGCCTCGCCGTGGCCCATAACGGCAACCTCACCAACGCCTACGAGATCCGGCAAAGGCTGGTGCAACGGGGCTGCATCTTCCAATCCACTTCCGACACCGAGGCCATCATCCACCTGATCGCGATCAGCGAATACGGGCGCGTCGTCGACCGCATGACCGACGCCTTGAGCCAGATCCAAGGCGCCTATTCCATGGTCTGCATCACCCAGAAAAAGCTGATCGGGTTGCGCGATTCCTACGGCGTGCGGCCGCTGGTCCTGGGACGGCTGGGCGAAGCCTGGATTTTGTCGTCGGAGACGTGCGCGCTCGACATCATCGGCGCCGAATTCGTCCGCGACGTGGAACCCGGCGAGATCGTCGTCATCGACGACAAGGGCCTGCACAGCATCAAGCCCTTCTCCAAATCGCCGAACCGGTTCTGCATCTTCGAATACATCTACTTCGCCCGACCCGACAGCGTCATGGAAGGCCGCAGCGTCTATGACGTGCGCAAGAACATCGGCGCCGAGCTGGCCCGCGAAAGCCACGTCGACGCCGACCTCGTGGTGCCGGTCCCCGATTCCGGCGTTCCCGCCGCCATCGGCTATGCACAGCAGTCTAGGGTGCCGTTTGAGTTCGGCCTCATCCGCAATCATTATGTCGGGCGCACCTTCATCGAGCCCACCGACCAGATCCGGCACCTGGGCGTGCGCCTGAAGCACAACGCCAACGCCGCCGGGCTCAAGGACAAGCGCGTGGTGCTGGTCGACGATTCCATCGTCCGCGGCATCACCAGCCTGAAGATCGTCGAAATGGTCCGCAACGCCGGCGCCAAGGAGGTGCACATGCGGATTTCCAGCCCGCCGACCACCCATTCGTGCTTCTACGGCATCGACACCCCCAGCCAGGACGAGCTACTGGCGGCGAAATTCGACGTCGAGGCGATGGCCAAACATATCGCCCTCGACAGCCTGGCATTCATTTCCATCGACGGCTTGTACCGGGCGTTCGGCGAGAAAGCCCGCGCCGCCGACGCGCCGCAATTCTGCGACGCGTGTTTCAGCGGCGATTACCCGATCCCACTGATCGACCACGACAAGGACCCGGTTCAGCATCAGTTGTCGTTGCTGGACGAACGGGAATAAGGATGCCCGTCCAGGGCAAAAAATCCCGCAAAAAGCCCAACCAAAAAAGGCTCGACGGGCGCATCGCCCTGGTCACTGGCGCGTCCCGGGGCATCGGCGCCGCCGTCGCCAGGCGCTTCGCCGAAGAAGGGGCGCACCTGGTGCTGACGGCCCGGACCACCGGCGCATTGGAAGAAATCGACGACGAAATCCGGGAAATCAACGGCCAGGCGGCGACCCTGGTGCCCCTGGACCTGACCGATTTCGACGCCATCGACAGCCTCGGCCAGGCCCTTTACGAACACTTCCGAAGACTCGACGTCCTGGTCGGCAACGCCGGGCTGCTCGGCACCCTCGGCCCCCTGGGCCATACGGATCCAAAGACCTGGGACCAGGTGTTGGCCGTCAACGTCACCGCCAACTGGCGCCTGATCCGTTCCATGGACCCGCTGCTCAGGGCGTCCGATTCCGGGCGCGCCATCTTCGTCACCTCCACCGTTGCCCGCGAGGCCCGGCCCTATTGGGGAATTTACGCCGTTTCCAAGGCGGCCCTGGAGATGACGGTGCTGATTTACGCCGCCGAGGTGGCGAAAACCCGGGTCCGCGTCAACCTGCTAAATCCCGGCCCGACGCGGACCGCGATGCGGGCCCAGGCCTTCCCCGGCGAAGACCCGGAGACGCTCCAAACGCCGCAAAGCATCACCGGGCATTTCGTCGACCTGGCCGAAAAATCGTGCTCGAAGAACGCCGAGCTGATCTTTGCCGGTCAAGGCAGCGAAAAGCCGGCGGCCGGAAAAACCGTCTAAAAGGCGCTTTTTTGATGATTTAACGGCCATTTTGCCATTTTTGGCCGGTTTGACGCCTTTTCCTTCCGCAATCTTGGCCTATACTAGCGGCGGCTTGGGGCGGCCAACTCAACCGCCGCCTACCCAACGATATTTTTACCAGCATCGGTCCGAGGGACGCCCGGGGGACGCCCGGTCCCCGGGGGCGGCGGTGTTTGGTGGTGTTTCAAGGAGACAAGGACCATGGAACTGACGAAGAATATTTCGCTTTTCCGGCACACGCGGGCGCTGGAGAACGAGATCGACGAATTCCTCGACAAGCTTTCGCAGTCCTCCCTCCATTTCAAGATCGCGGTCAAGGTTTACCTCCACGACGGCAGCACGACGGATTTCGAACTCAAGCTCCAAGACGTCAACAAGATGGAAAGCGAAGCCGACCATCTCAGGCGGGCCATCGAAACCAAGCTTTACGCCCAGACCCTGATCCCGGAATCCCGGGGCGACGTTTTGGGCCTGATCGAGAACCTGGACCACTTGCTGAACCTGTTCGAGGGGGCGCTGTGGGCGTTTTTCATCGAAAAGCCGGAGATTCCCGACGAATACCACGCCAATTACGAGACCCTGACCGATATAGCGGTGGAGTCGGTGGAAGCCCTGGTGCTGGCGTCACGGGCGTTTTTCCGCAACATCGAGGCGGTCGGCGATCACAACCACAAGGTCATGTTCTACGAGAAGGAGGCCGACAAGGTGTCGACGAAGCTGAAACAGGCGATTTTCAACTCCGAGCTCGACCTCAGCCGGAAAGCCCAACTGCGGAATTTCGTCGAGCACATCGACAACATCCCCGATTGGGCCGAGGACGTGGCCGACCGGCTCGCCATCTATGCCATCAAGCGCACCCTTTGAACGGGCCCACGTGATTCGGGCATAGGCGGCGGGCAATGGAACTCTCGGTCCTGTTTTTCCTGACCAGCGGGCTGTTTTTGGGCTGGGCCTTGGGCGCCAACGACGCCGCCAACGTCTTCGGCACCGCCGTCGGCACGCGGATGATCCGGTTTACGACGGCGGCCGTGATCTGCGCCGTGTTCGTGATCCTGGGGGCGGTGATTTCCGGCGCCGGCACCACCGAGACGCTTGGCAAGCTGGGCGCCATCAACGCCCTTCCCGGCTCCTTCATGGCCGCGTTCGCCGCCGCCCTGGCCGTTTACCTGATGACCAGGGCCGGTTTGCCGGTGTCCACCACCCAGGCCATCATTGGCGCCATCATCGGCTGGAACCTGTTCACCAACAACGCCACCGATCCGACGGCGCTGACCAAGATCCTGTCGACCTGGTTGATCTGCCCGATCCTGGCGGCCGGGTTCGCCATGGTCCTGTTCAAGGCGACGACGATGGCGCTTTCGCGGGCCAAGCTGCACCTGATCCGCCAAGATGCCTACACCCGCCTAGGGCTTCTGTTGGCCGGCGCCTTCGGCGCCTACAGCCTGGGCGCCAACAACATCGCCAACGTCATGGGGGTGTTCGTGTCGGCGTCGCCGTTCACGGATTTTGAATTCGCCGGGCTGTTGACCTTCTCGCCCACGGAACAATTGTTCCTGCTCGGCGCCCTCGCCATCGGCTTCGGCGTCATGACCTATTCCAAACGGGTGATGATGACGGTCGGCACCGGCATCATGCCGCTGTCGCCGGTCGCCGCCTGGGTGGTGGTGGTGTCGCACTCGTTGGTGCTGTTCCTGTTCGCCAGCCAAGGCCTGGAAAGCTTTTTGCAGTCCAACGGCCTGCCGACCATTCCCCTGGTCCCGGTCTCCAGCTCACAGGCCGTGGTCGGCGCGGTGCTCGGCATCGCCCTGCTCAAGGGCGGGCGCGGCATCCGATGGCGGGTGGTCGGCGGCATCGGCGCCGGGTGGGTGGTGACACCCCTGATCGCAGGCGTCGTCTGTTTCATCGGCTTGTTCTTCCTGCAGAACGTGTTCGACCAAAAGGTCTATGCCGGCGGCCTCGGCAAAGCGCCGGTGGCGATATTTTCGGCCCCGGCAGGGACGGCGGTGGGTCCGGACCCCGCCCCGGCCCGGAACAAGACCTTATAAGCGTTGCAAACTGTCATCGAAAATTCACCCCCCGGGCGGTCGGTTCGGTTGCCAACATGGCTTGCGATTCAGTACAGTAATCGTCGAAAAGGACGAAACGCCGGTTAACGATAAAAGTGTCGGGCTGGCACCCAAAACCAGGGAGATTTGATAAATGTTCACGAAATTACTGAAACGATTGACGACGGTGGCCGCCGGCGGCCTGATGGTCCTCGGCCTCGCCGCCAGCGGCGCTTTCGCCAAGACCGACCTCTTGGTCTACACCGCCATCGAAGCCGACGAACTGTCCATGTTCAAGAAGGCCTTCGAAAAGGACTATCCCGACATCAACATCAAGTGGGTGCGCGATTCGACCGGCATCGTGACCTCGAAGCTGATGGCCGAAAAAGCCAACCCCAAGGCCGACATCGTCTGGGGCCTGGCCGCCACCAGCCTGATGATGCTGGGCAACGAAGGCTATTTCCAGGGCTACGCGCCGAAGGGACTGAAAAAGCTCGGCAAGCTGTATTACGACCAGGCCAACAACCCACCGCAATGGGTCGGGCAACGGGCCTGGATCGCGTCCGTCTGCTTCAACACGGTCGAAGCCGGCAAGTACAACCTGCCGCTGCCGACGTCGTGGGCCGACCTGACAAAGCCGGTCTACAAGGGCCACGTCATCATGCCGAACCCGAATTCCTCGGGCACCGGTTTCCTCGACGTGTCCAGTTGGCTTCAGTTGATGGGCGAGGATAAAGGCTGGAAATACATGGATGGCCTGCACACCAACATCGCGCGCTATACCCATTCGGGCTCCAAGCCGTGCAAACTGGCGGCGCGCGGCGAAATTCCCATCGGCATTTCCTTCGCCTATCGTGGCGCCAAGTCCAAGAACGCCGGCGCCCCGATCGAAATCATCGCCCCCATCGAAGGTATCGGCTGGGACCTGGAATCATTCGCCATCGTCAAAAACACCAAGAATCTCAAGGCCGCGCGTGCCTTGGCCGACTGGTCGGTGACGAAAAAGGCGATGTTGATCTATAACCGGGAATACGCCGTCGTCGCCATGCCGGGAATCGCCAAGCCGGTGAAGAACTTCCCGCCGGGAATCCTGTCGAAGATGATCAAGAACGACTTCGCCTGGGCGGCCAAGAACCGCGTCCGCATCCTCAACAAGTGGCGTGATAAATACGACGCCAAGTCGGAGCCGAAGAAGAAATAACGCTCCCGGCGCAAGAAAGCTAAAAAGCGCCCCAGCCGTCCCCTTTGACCGGGCGGCTGGGGTTTGCTTTATTCAAGTGTTCAGGGGGAACCGGTGACCGGCAAAGACGCTTATCTCAAAGTCGAGAACCTGACCAAGATGTTCGGCGACTTCACGGCGCTGGAAGACATCTCGCTCGAAGTCTTCGAAGGCGAATTCGTCTGTTTTCTGGGGCCGTCGGGCTGCGGCAAGACGACTCTGCTGCGCGCCATCGCGGGCCTCGACATCCAGACCCATGGCCGCGTCGAACAGGCCGGTAAGGATATTTCCGGACTGCCGCCCCTGGAACGGGATTTCGGCATCGTGTTCCAGTCCTACGCGCTGTTTCCCAACCTGACGGTCCACCAGAACGTCGCCTACGGGCTGGTTAGCCGCAAGACGTCTAAGCCTGAGATCGACGCCCGGGTGGCCGAGCTTCTGGAATCGGTCGGGCTGGTGGACCAGGAAGACAAATACCCGGCCCAGCTTTCCGGCGGACAACAACAGCGCGTCGCCCTGTCCCGCGCGCTGGCGACCAAGCCGGGGCTGCTGTTGCTCGACGAGCCCTTGAGCGCCTTGGACGCCAAGGTGCGGATCAGGCTGCGCCACGAGATCAAGGCCTTGCAGCACCAATTGGGGGTGACCACGATCATGGTCACCCACGACCAGGAAGAAGCCCTGACCATGGCCGACCGCATCGTGGTCATAAACGAAGGCGTGATCGAGCAAGTCGGCACGCCCCAAGATATCTACAGCCGCCCGGTCAATCCCTTCGTCGCCGATTTCATCGGCACCATGAATTTTCTTTCCGGCGTCGCCGGCAACCAGGCCCAAGTGCGGCTGGGCGATATCGAATTGACCACCAACAATTGTCCTGACGGAATCCAAAAAGACGACGCCATCACCGTCTGCATCCGGCCCGAGGACATAGCCACCCGGGGCGTCACGCCGGACACCGAAAACGCCGTGCCGACGGTGATTGAAACGCTGGAATTCCTGGGTTCCTTCTACCGCGCCTCCCTGGCGGTCCAGGACGCCGGCGAGACCACGATCCGCGCCGATTTTTCCATCAATCTGGTCCGCGACCTGGACATTAAAGAAGGCCAGGAATTCACCGTCGCCCTGCCGTCGGACCATATCCGCGTGTATGGGGAAATCTTTACCCACGCGGACGACTTGATCTGACGTGGTATAATCATGGCCCCCGCCGCCGCCCTTGGCATCGTCCGCCACAAGGTCAGCTCCGAAGACTGGACCATGCGCGGCGTTCTGGGCGCCATCGCGCTCTATCTTCTCGTCGCCATTGTGCTGCCGCTATACGCATTGCTGTCGAAAGGATTCCAGGATAAGGACGGGAACTTCACCGGCCTGGACAATTTCACCGAATTCTTCACCACGCCGGCATTATCCCAATCCGTCGCCAACAGTCTGACCATTTCCTCGATCAGCACGGTTATCGTCGTCTCCCTGGCCTTTGTTTACGCCTATGCGCTGACCCGCTCATGCATGGCCTTTAAAAGCCTTTTCAAGGGCATCGCCCTGATCCCCATCCTGATGCCGTCGCTGCTGCCGGCTATTTCGCTGATTTTCATGTTCGGCAAACAGGGGTTCCTGACATTCATGTTGTTCGGCAATGAAATCTACGGTCCCATCGGCATCGTCATGGGCGAAGTGATCTATATCTTCCCTCATGTCTTGATGATTATCCTGATTTCCATGTCGATGAGCGACGGGCGGCTCTATGAGGCTTCCCAATCGCTCGGCGCCGGGCCGGTGCGGACGTTCTTCACCGTCACCCTGCCCAGCATCCGCTATGGGCTGGTGTCGGCGGGCTTTGTTGCCTTTACCCTGATTATTACCGATTTCGGGGTGCCCAAGGTGGTCGGCGGGCAGTACAACGTGCTCGCCACGGACGTCTACAAACAAGTGATCGGGCGCCAGGATTTCGAGATGGGTGCCGTAGTCTCGATGGTCTTGCTGGTGCCGGCGGTGATCGCCTTTGCCGCCGACCGCATCATACAGCGCAAACAGGTGGCGATCTTGACGGCGCGCGCCGTTCCCTATGCGCCGACACCATCGCCCAGGTTCGACGCCATCATGACCGCGTATTGCGCGCTGGTCGGTATTGTCATCGTCGGCATCCTGAGCGTGGCGATGTTCGCGTCGTTGGTCAAGTTCTGGCCCTATAACCTGTCCCTCACCCTCGCCAATTACGACTTCTCGCTACGCGACGGGGGGGGGTGGGATTCGTATTTCAATTCGGTAAAAATGGCCTCCTGGACGGCGGTGATCGGCACCTGCGTCATTTTCACCGGCGCCTATCTGGTGGAAAAAAGCAAAGGCTTCCTGGCCGGGCGCGCGGCCATGCAGTTCCTCGTCATGATGCCGATGGCGGTGCCGGGGCTGTCGTTGGGGCTGGCCTATATCTTCTTTTTCAATCACCCCGGCAATCCGCTGAATTTCCTCTATCACACCTTGCCGATCCTGGTGATCTGCACCATCACCCACTTCTACACCGTCAGCCACCTGACCGCGATCACGGCGCTGAAGCAGATCGACAATGAGTTCGAATCCGTGTCGGCGTCGCTGAAGGTGCCGTTCTACAAGACCTTCTGGCGGGTCACGGTGCCGATTTGCGTGCCCGCGATCCTGGATATTTCCATGTACCTGTTCGTCAACGCCATGACCACGGTGTCGGCAGTGGTGTTCCTGTATTCGCCGGACACCGCGCTGGCCTCGGTGGCGGTGCTCAACATGGACGACGCCGGCGAACAGGCCTCGGCCGCCGCCATGGGTATTATGATCGTGCTCACCGCCGGCGGCGCGCGGCTGTTGCACGCCGTCCTGACCCGCGGCCTGGCACGACGCACCCAGGCCTGGCGCAAGCGTTAAGGAGACGGATATGGCCGCCGCCAAAGACCCCTGGCTTTTGACCCCCGGCCCCTTGACCACGTCGGCGGCGACCAAGGAGGCGATGCTGCACGATTGGGGCTCGCGCGACGCCCAGTTTATCGAAACCAATGCCCGGGTGCTGCGCCGCCTGCTGGACATCGCCGGCGCGGCGGAAACCCATGTCTGCGTTCCGTTGCAGGGCAGCGGCACCTTCACCGTCGAGGCGGCGCTGGGCACCCTGATCCCCCCCCGGGACGGCAAAAAGGACGGCAAGGCCCTGGTGCTGATCAACGGCGCCTACGGGAAGCGCATTGCCCGAATTCTCGATTATGCCGGGCGTTCGCACATTTCCCTGGAAACCCCCGAGGACACCCCGCCCGACCTGAACGACCTGGAAGCGGCATTGAAATCGGATACGGCCATCACCCATGTTGTGGCGGTTTATTGCGAGACCACGTCGGGGATCCTCAACCCGATCGAGGACATTGCCCGGATCACCGCCGAAAACCAACGCCGCCTCATCATCGACGCCATGAGTGCCTTCGGCGCCCTGCCTTTCGACGCCTCGGCAATTGCCTTCGACGGCATGATGGCGTCGTCCAACAAATGCCTGGAGGGCGTACCAGGGATGGGTTTGGCCATCCTCCGCCGGGCGGCGCTGGAACAATGCCAGGGCAACGCCCACGCGCTGAGCCTCGACCTTTACGACCAATGGACGGCGATGGAAAAGAACGGCCAATGGCGGTTCACGCCGCCGACCCACGTGATTAACGCCTTCGATAAGGCGCTCGACCAGTTCGACGCCGAGGGCGGCGCCGAGGGCCGCCATGCGCGATACGCCGGCAACTGCAAAATCCTCGTCGACGGCATGCGGGGGCTGGGGTTCGAGACGCTGCTGGCGGACGAAGTGCAGGCGCCGATCATCGTCACCTTCAAGATGCCCGCCGATGAGAAGTTCGATTTCCAGGTTTTCTATGACGCGCTGGGTTGCCGCGGCTATGTCATCTATCCCGGCAAGCTGACCGTCGCCCCCAGTTTCCGCATCGGTTGCATCGGCCAACTGGGGGCAAGCGAAATGCAAGGCGCGCTCAAGGCGATCACCGACGTGATGAAGGAAATGGGCGTCGAAAGCGGAAAGTCTTAGAAAACACCTTTCTTTAGTCTTATTGTTAATGACATGACCGACACCCCCGAAACCGTCACCGTCAACGGCCGCGACTACGCCTGGCCCAAACAGCCGGTGGTCGTGGTCTGCATCGACGGCTCCGAACCCGATTACATCGAACGGGCCGTCGCCGACGGCGCCATGCCCTTTTTGTCCGAGGCCCTGAAAACGGGCAGCGACCTGCGGGGCGATTGCGTGGTCCCCAGCTTCACCAACCCCAACAACATCTCCATCGTCACCGGCGTGCCGCCGGCGGTCCACGGCATCGGCGCCAACTTCTTCTTCGACCGCGACAGCGGCGAGGACGTGATGATGGGGAACCCCAAATTCATGCGCGCCGGCACCATCTACAAGGCTTTCTTCGATGCCGGCGCCAAGGTCGCCGTGGTCACCGCCAAGGACAAGCTGACGCCGTTGCTCCGCCACGGCCTCGATTTTTCGACCGGCCGCGCGATCTGTTTCTCGTCGGAAAAATCGGACCAGGCCACGAAAGCCGACAATGGCATCGAACGTGCCGACCGATACGTAGGCTTGCCCGTCCCCGAGGTCTATTCGGCCGATTTGAGCGAGTTCATCTTCGCCGCCGGGGTCAAGCTGATCGAGGAGGAGCGCGCCGACCTGATGTACCTGTCGACCACCGATTACGTGCAGCACAAGAACGCGCCGGGCAGCGGCGGAGCGAACGATTTTTACGCCATGATGGACGGCTATTTCCACAAGCTCGATGCCCTGGGCGCCGTGCTGGTGTTGACCGCGGATCACGGCATGAATGCCAAGCACACCGCCGAAGGCGACCCCGACGTCATCTACCTGCAGGACGTCCTCGACGGCTGGCGGAACGAAGGAGCCGCCGAGGGAACGGCGAGGGTGGTGCTGACCATCACCGATCCTTATGTCGTCCACCACGGGGCGCTCGGGTCGTTCTGCACAATATACCTGTCGGACGGCGCCGACGCCGACGACATCGCCGGCCGTTTGCGCGACCTTGACGGGATTTTGACCGTCTACGGCAACGCCGAGGGCTGCAAGGAATTCGAGCTGCCGCCCGAGCGCATGGGCGACCTGATCGTGATTTCCGAAAAACACAAGGTGTTGGGCTCCAGCGTCGAACACCACGACCTGTCGGGCCTAGACGTGCCGCTCCGCTCCCACGGCGGCGTCACCGAACAGCGCGTGCCGCTGATTCTCAACCGGCCGACGCCGGACCTCGATCCCGGAAGGCGGTTGCGCAATTTCGACGCCTTCGACCTGGGGCTTAACTTCGCCCGATAGCCCCGCCCCATGACCGGCAAACTGAAAACCGTCTCGCCCGTCGACGGCAGCGTCTACGTGGAACGTCCCTATGCGGCCCCCGAGGACATCGCCCAGGCCCTGACCCGGGCCGTGCGCGCCGGCAAGGTGTGGCGCGACGTGCCCGTCGCCGAGCGGGCCGAGGTCTGCGCCCGCGCCGTCGATGCCGTGGTCGCCGCCAGGGACGACATCGCGGGCGAAATCACCTGGCAGATGGGCCGCCCGATCCGTTATTCCCCGGCCGAGGTCGGCGGCTTCGAGAAACGCGCCCGCCACATGATCGCCATCGCGCCCGAGGCGCTAGCCGACATCGGCATAGGGGACCGGGAAGGCTTTACCCGCTTCATCCGGCGCCAGCCCTTGGGCGTCGTGTTCACCGTCGCGCCCTGGAACTACCCCTACCTGACGTCGGTGAATTCGGTCATTCCGGCGCTGATGGCCGGCAACGCGGTGATCCTGAAGCATTCGGCACAGACGCCGCTGGCCGCCGAACGCTACGCCGAGGCCTTCGACTCCGCCGATCTACCAACAGGCGTCTTTCAGTTCCTGCATCTCGACCACCCATCGACGGCGAAGGTGATCCGGGCCCCCGAGGTCGATTTCGTCGCCTTTACCGGCTCGGTCGGCGGCGGCGAAATGGTCGAGGCCGCCGCCCATGGCCGTTTCATCGGTGTCGGGCTGGAACTGGGCGGCAAGGACCCGGCCTACGTGCGCGCCGATGCCGATTTGGACTTCGCCGTCGAGAACCTGGTCGACGGGGCGTTTTTCAATTGCGGGCAGTCGTGCTGTGGCATCGAGCGCCTCTACGTCCACGAACGGGTCTATGACTCCTTCGTCGGCGGCTTCGCCGACCTTGTCGGTCAATACAAGCTCGGCGATCCCACCGATCCCGAAACGACGCTCGGGCCCATGGTCCGCGCCGAAGCGGCCGATTTCGTCCGCGCCCAGACCTCCGACGCCATCTCCGCCGGGGCCAAGGCGCTGATTGATCCGTCCGGGTTCGACGCCGACGGCGAAGGCACGCCTTACCTGGCGCCGCAGGTGTTGACCGGCGTCGACCATTCGATGAGCGTCATGACCGAGGAAAGCTTCGGCCCCGTGGTCGGGATCATGAAGGTCGGCTCCGACGACGAGGCCGTAGATTTGATGAACGACAGCCGCTTCGGGCTGACGGCCTCGATCTGGACCGCCGACGAGACCGCCGCCGTCGCCATCGGCGACCGGGTCGACACTGGCACCTGGTACCAGAACCGCTGCGATTTCCTGGACCCGGCGCTGGCCTGGACCGGGGTCAAGCTCTCGGGGCGCGGTTGTACCCTGTCGGCGCTCGGCTACGAGGCCCTGACCCGGCCCAAGTCCTTCCACCTCAGAACAAAAACGCAAGGTTAGACCCCCCATGTCCAATTCGCCGTCAAGTCCACCCGCTCTTTCCGGCAACTGGAACTACCCGACCACGGTGCGGTTCGGGGCCGGGCGCATCCGCGAACTGCCGGAATGTTGCCGCAGCCTGGGCATGGAACGGCCGCTTTTGGTCACCGATCCGGGGCTGGCGAAACTGCCCCTGGTCGCCGACGCGCTTGCCGTCAACACCGACACCGACCTGGAAACGGGGCTGTTCGCCGACATCAAGCCGAACCCGGTAGGCAAGAACATCTCCGACGGGCTCAGGGTGTTCCACGAAGGCGGTCACGATGGAGTCATCGCCTTCGGCGGCGGCAGCGCCATGGACGCCGGCAAGACCATCGCCTTCATGGCCGGGCAGAAGCGGCCGCTGTGGGATTTCGAGGACTTAGGCGACAACTGGAAGCGGGCCGAGACGGACGCCATCGCGCCGGTCGTCGCCGTGCCGACGACGTCGGGCACCGGCTCCGAGGTCGGCCGCGCCACCGCCGTCATCGACGAGGAGGCCGAGACCAAGAAAATCCTGTTCCACCCCCGGATGCTGCCCGAGCTGGTGATCTGCGACCCGCAACTGGTCACCGGCCTGCCGCCCGCAATCACCGCGGCCACCGGCATGGACGCGCTGGCGCATTGCCTGGAGGCGTTTTGCGTCGACGTCTATCACCCCATGGCCGACGGCATCGCGCTCGAGGGCATACGGCTGGTCCGCGACTGGCTGCCGGCGGCTTATCAAGACGGCAACCACATCGAGGCCCGCGCCCACATGATGGCCGCCGCCGCCATGGGGGCAACGGCGTTCCAGAAGGGCCTCGGCGCCATCCATTCGTTGAGCCACCCCGTCGGCGCCGTCTTCGACACCCACCACGGGCTCACCAACGCCGTCTTCATGCCCTATGTGCTGGCGTTCAACCAAAAGGCCATCGGGGACAAGATGGAGCGCCTGGCGCGCTTCATCGGCCTCAAGAAACCGTCGTTCCAGGCGGTGCTGGAGTGGACCCTGGACCTGCGCCAGAAATTCGAAATCCCCCACACGGCGGCCGAACTCGGCGTCGCCGACGGGCGGGTCTCCGACATCGCCGCCATGGCCGCCTTGGACCCCACCGCGCCGACCAACCCGGTGCCGGCCGGGGAAACGGAAATGCGCCGAATCCTCGACGCGGCGATGGAAGGCCGTATCGGCTAAGCCTCAAACACCAGGGGATAGGACCTATGAGAATCTTTCGTTTTCTTTTGCTTTTGCTTGCCGGGGTTACCTTTGCCGGCGTTCCGGCCGTGGCCGGGGAAAAGATCGGCGTCGTCCTAATGCACGGCAAAAACCGCACGGCTAGTGAGAAGTCGCCGATCGGTAAACTTGCATACGCATTGGAGGTCGCCGACTTCATCGTCGTTGCCCCCGACATGCCATGGTCGCGATCCCGAGGGTTCGACAGGACCTACGCGGAGACCATGGCGGAAATCGACAGGGCCGTTGCGAATTTGAAGGACAAGGGTGCCACCAAGATCGTGGTCGGCGGCCACAGCCTCGGCGCCAACGCGGCGCTCGGCTATGGCGCTCGGCGCGAGGGCCTCGCCGGCATCCTGGCCATCGCGCCGGGGCACACCATCGATGGTGACGGATTTCATAATTTGGTCGATTACGACTACCGGCGGGCCAAGGAAATGGTCGCCGCTGGCAAGGGCGACGAGGAAACCGGTTTCAAGGACGTAAACCAGGGAATGAAGTCCACCAAGACCATGAAGGCCAAGGTATACCTGAGCTGGTTCGACCCCGAGGGTTCGGCCCCAATGCCGAAAAACGCCGCCAACCTTAAACCGGGGACGCCCTTAATGTGGATCATCGGCGAGAGGGACCGTCTGATGATGAAACGCGGCAAGGACTACGCCTTCGCCAAGGCGCCGGCGCATGACAAGAGCGCCTACGTCGTCATCGGCGGCGGCCACAAGGCGACACCAACCAAAGGCAAGAAGGAAATCATCGCTTGGTTGAAGGGGCTTTAGGCCCCCTAACGCTGCTCCGTCATCACCGGCTTAACCAATTTCTCGATCCAGTTGTGGACCTCGGTGCGGCGGTAATCCTTGTCCATGACGTCCTTGTCGACGCCGAGCTTCCACGCCAGGTCCTGGCGCCCGGGGTCGTCGTGCAGCGCCTCCAGCATCGCCACGTGCGCCTCGCCGGCCTTGCGGTCGGCGAAAAAGCCGAGCCCGACCATCTTGTCGATCCGGCACCAGGTCAGCCGCGCCATTTCGTGGAGGTCGTATTCCGGGTGGTATTGCAGGCCCCAGAACGTGCCGCCGAGGTAATCGACGCTGACCGACTGCACGTGGGTGAAGGCGTTGCCGGCAAGCCTGACTGCGCCTTCGGGCAATTCGGTGACTTCGTCGTCGTGGCTGATGAAGCCGTCGAACACGTCCGACTTGCCTTCGTAGAGGGGATGCGCCCGGCCCTCGGGCGTCAAGGCGATCTTCCTGGCGATTCCCATTTCCCGGCCACGGGGGTTCTTGGCGCACGCCCCGCCGGCGGCAATGACGGCGATCTGCGCCGCCCAGCAGCTTCCGAAGGCGGGCACATGAGCCTCATAGCATGCGCGGGCGAAATCGACCTGGGCGCGGACCTCGGGGATGCCGTCGAATATCGTCAGGCTGCATCCGGTCCAGGCGACGCCGTCATACCCCGACAGCGCCTGGCCGGCGGGCAGTTCCGCCCCCGGGTCGCTGGGATAGACGATGTCGCAGTCCGAGCCCGGCTGGACGTCTTTCAGCATCGCCGCGTAAAGTTCGCCGGCGATGGCGGCGCCGCCGGCGGCCAGCTCGTCGCGGGCTTTTTTGGTGTAGCCGTCGACGACCAGGAACTTCGGCGCCCCGGTCATCACCCGCCCCCGGCCAGCCGGTCGATGATCGCCGGCAGGTCGGCGTGGCGCTCACAAATAGCATCCGCCGACGTCGTTTCCCTGTCCACGCCACGCTTGGCGGTAAACAGCACCGCCTTCATGCCCAGCCCCTGGGCGCCCTTGATGTCGTTGTGGTCGCGGTCGCCGATGTGGACCATGTCCGTGACCTCAACGCCCAATTGGCGCGCCGCGCTGTTGAACATGTCGGGGTGCGGCTTCGAATGGCCAACCTCGTCGGAAAAGGCGAAGCCGGAAAAGTATTTCTTCAGCCCGTAGCCGTCGAGCAGCGCCCGGAGCCCGTCGGCGGGGGTGACGATGGTATCGGACACGATGCACAGCTTATAGCGCCCCGAAAGCTCTTCCAGCGCATCCCCGATCCCGTCGATGGCATCGGGCGGCAACTCGACCTCCATGCGGCCCAAGGCCTGGGCCAGTCCGGCCAGTTTGTCCGCCGGCAGGTCGCGGCCCAGTTCCTTCAACGCCATGCCCAGCCGTTCGGCCACCGGCCAGGTGACGGAATCCTGCTTCCACGCCTTTTGGAAGGCGGCGTCGGCGGCGTCGAAGGCGGCGTTGACCTGTTGTTCGGTGACCGGCCGGTGACCGTTCAGCGCTTGGTACAGCAAATGGCGGCGTTGTTGCGGCTTCGCGCGTAGGCCTTGGGCGCGGCGCTTCGGCTCGTCGGAATCGTCGTCGATGATGGTGTCCCAAAGATCGAAGGAAACGGCCTTCAGCGGTGCGGTCACGGGATGTTCCTTGGTATTTGGTGTCGGCGGCGGCGAATGTGAAACAACCGCCCTGTTTGGTCAAGCGGGGGAGTCAATAAGGTCCGTCCCCGGCGCCTTATCTATTCGGCCGCCAGTTCCGGGCCGCGTCCTCGGCGCGCTTGATCTGGTCCTGGTTCATGCCCTTTCCGACCCCGTCCAGGGCGGCTCGGGTGTCGAACTTGGGGTTGTCGGTCAACACCCGGTCGCGCTGCCGGTGCGCCAGGGTGAACCACTTATAGACCTCGACCGGGTCATAGTCCCCGGCCCAGCCTTCCTGGTACATGGAACCGAGAAGATATTGGGCTACCGGGTGGCCCTGTTCGGCGGCCTTTTTGTACCAGCCCAACGCCTCGGCGTAGTCGTGGGGGACGCCGCGGCCGTGGAAATAAAGATCGCCTAGGGCCAACTGGGCGTCGGCGACCCGGCCCAGGTTGGCGGCCAGCCTGTACCATTCCGAGGCCCGGTAATAGCTCTGCTTGACCACCTTGGCGTCGGCGAAAAAGGTGCCGATGAAGTACTGGGCACCGGGGTGGCCCTGTTCGGCGGCCTTGGAATACCACTCGTAGGCCAGGTCCAGGTCCCGCGAGCCGAACTGGCTGGTGTGGTAGAGCCGCGCCAGGGCGTACTGGACCTTCATGTCGCCGGACCGGGCTTGGGGTTTAAGGGCCTCGATCTCGGCCATCTCGACGGCGAGCTTGACCCGGGTCGGGTCGTCCTCGGGGCCGCCGAAGAAAAACCACGCCGCGAACCCGGACAGCCCCAGCGTCGCCACCGCGAACAGCACCAGCATCGTTCTCATTAGATGAGTTTTAGCCCCGCTTGCCGGGCCTGGCCACCGGAAAGAAAGAGCGATTAGGGGGAAGCGCTATCTGGCGACGTTGACGTTGTCTTCGCCCATTTTCTTCTGCCGGCCGCCGTAGGGATTGGGCCGGTCGTAGCACGTCACCTTGGCCAGGGTCTTGTAGCAGTAGATGTTCGGCGTGATCTTCGGTTCGTCCTCCTCGCAATAGGTCAACCCCTTCTGCTTGCGGATGGTCGAGCAGTTCTTGCCGCTGGCAAGCGAGATGACGTGGTCCTCGAGAGTCTTGTCGGTGCCGATGACGGAGGCCCCTTGGACCTGGGCGAAGCCAGGAACGGCGCTGCACCCGGCGAGAAACCCCAGGACCGCAAGAATGGCCAAGGCGCGCATGATCGACTCCCTCGTTGGCAACGGGCGGATGGTCTTCCGCCCGGCTATAATAATGCCCGGCCCGGGGTTAAGGACAAGTTAACCGTGCCCCCTTGTCCGGCGGGGATTGATCGAAGCCCCGGTTTGAGCTAACAAACGCCTACGCACGTTGATGGAAAAAAGGGAGGCACCCCCATAGTGGCAATGGAAACGCCGGTCTGCGATTTCGGCTGGAAAGCGCTGGATTTCAGCCTCAAGGGCACCGACGCCAAGACCTATACCCTGGAAGACATCCGCGGGCCCCGGGGCACGCTGGTGATGTTCATCTGCAACCATTGCCCTTACGTCAAGGCGATCCTCGACCGCCTGGTGCGCGACGCCAAGGAGTTGCAGGATTCTGGGATCGGCGTCATCGCCATCATGGCCAACGACCCCAACGAATACGCCGAGGATTCCTTCGACAACATGGCCGTCGTCGCCGGCGACAACGGCTTCACCTTTCCCTACGTGATCGACGAAACCCAGGACGTCGCCCGCGCCTATGACGCCCGGTGCACGCCGGACTTCTTCGGCTTCAACGCCGAGCTTGAGCTGCAATACCGCGGCCGCCTGGACGCGTCCGGCAAGGAGGCGGCGGCGCCGGACGCCCGGCGCGAGCTTTTCGAGGCCATGGCCCAGGTAGCGGAAAAAGGAAAAGGCCCGGCCCAGCAGACCGCCTCCATCGGTTGTTCCATCAAGTGGCGGGAATAACCGGCTAATTCCGTTATCCCGCGTTTGCCTTCCCGCCCAGGCGGGACTATTTTAGCCCCCGATTCGGCCCCCCGGCGGCGTTTCAGGGCGGCAGGAAGTTGATTTCCGGAGTTCACCCATGGCCGAAAAAACCGAAGACGACATCCTGTTCCGCGAGATCGACGAAGATCTGCGCCAGGACGAGTTCCAGAAGCTGTGGAAAGCCTACGGCAATTACGCACTCGCCGGCGTCGTGGTCCTTGTTCTCGGCGTCGCCGGTTTCAAGGGCTGGCAGAGCTACGACATCTCGGCCCGCGAGGCCCTGGGCGTCCGGTTTCAATCCGCCGCCGACCTGGTCACCGCCGGCAACACCGACGAAGCCCTGAAGATGTTTTTCGAAATCGCCGAGGACGGCGGCGGATACCAAATGCTGGCGCGCTTCAACCAGGCGCGGATTTATGCCCGTCAGGGTGATGCCGGCGGCGCGGCGGCGGCCTACCGGGCGCTGGTCGGAGACAGGGCCA